>Ga0105351_1000002_pt1 | contig 133009 bp, 120 predicted proteins | sample EN4Hudsemesocosm_FD_83662 | JGI IMG/M metagenome (GOLD analysis project Ga0105351, IMG submission 83662) | Methane-oxidizing microbial communities from mesocosms in the Hudson Canyon - EN4B Hudson Canyon | ecosystem: Environmental > Aquatic > Marine > Cold seeps | place: Hudson Canyon... | reverse complement strand
TTAGCAACAAGTGATTTTGAACCTGATCAAGAATCATTAGACCTTTGGTGGCAACAAATTGAAAAGTGGCGCAGTGTTAAAAGTGTAAGTTATATACAAGAAGGTAATAAAATAAAACCACAACGGGTTATTGAGTCAATGTACAAAATCACTAAAGGTGAAGCCTATGTTTGCTCTGATGTAGGTCAGCACCAAATGTTCGCCGCACAATATTATCCCTTTGCTAAACCGCGCCAATGGATCAATTCAGGTGGTTTAGGTACCATGGGATTTGGATTGCCTGCTGCGATGGGAGTTAAATTAGCCTTCCCTGAAAGTCATGTAATTTGTATCACTGGTGATGGCTCAATTCAGATGAATATTCAAGAGCTATCTACCTGTTTACAATATAACTTACCTGTTGTTATTATCACTTTAAATAACCGCTCATTAGGCATGGTTCGACAGTGGCAAGACATGGTTTATGGTGGACGCCACTCTTCTTCTTATATGGAATCAATTCCTAACTTTGTTAAATTAGCTGAAGCTTACGGCCATGTAGGCATACAAATCGATTCACTAGATGAACTTGATGAAAAGTTAATACAAGCATTTTCAATTAAAAATAAATTAGTTTTTGTCGATGTTGCTGTAGATGAACATGAACATGTCTACCCAATGCAAATTAAAACAGGTGCAATTGATGATATGTGGATCAAAAAAGGAGTAAAAGTATAATGCGTCGAATTTTAGCTATTTTATTAGAAAATGAACCTGGTTCGTTGTCGCGTATTGTGGGTTTATTTTCTCAACGTGCGTTTAATATTGAAAGTTTAACCGTTGCCCCCACTGAAGACAGAAGTCTTTCTCGTATTACCATTGCAACTAAAGGTGATGATAAAGTTCTTGAGCAAATTGTAAAACAAGTCAACAAGTTAATTGATGTTATTAAAATCTCAGACATCACTGATAGAAAACATATAGAGCGTGAATTGTTACTAATTAAAGTATTAGCGATGAGTGATAAAACACGTACTGAAGTTAAACGTATCACTGATATATTTAGAGGTTCTATTATTGATATTGGCAAACAAATATATACTATCGAACTCACCGGTGATGCTGATAAGCTCAATGCTTTCATCGAGATACTTGCCAATGAAACAGAGATTATTGAGTCTGTTCGATCAGGCTGTGTAGGTATAGCTCGTGGAGAAAAAGCACTTCGAGTGTAAATAATACCAAGCACATTAAGTTAGGAAATAGTCAGAAAACTGACTATTTCACTTTAATCTCATAAAAAATATCTAACATGGACAATACAGTAACTTATACGGTTGTAACTGCAAAAAAACAAGATAAAAAGGCCATTAAACGATTTTATAAACAACAGAAGTATTCAGCCAATTTTATTGGCTTTGATCACTGCTATTTTATAAAATCAAGCGATACTATCATTGGCTCAGTTATCATTTCTTTCATTGAAAGTAATAACCAGCAGGCATTTTTACACGCCTTGGTGATTGATAAGCAGTTTCAAAAACAAGGGCTAGCAACTCAATTAGTTAAAAATATTGAATGTAACTATTCATCTGTTACCTGTTTTTCAAACAGTAACATGGCAAGCTTTTATCAAAAGCTTGGCTTCCAAGTAACTAACTCAAAGACTATAAGTCCTATAATTGAAAAACGATTTATACAATACCGTCGAACTAAACCCAAATTACTAAGGTTTATCAAATTTTACGGGCCCCTAATTAGCCATTAGTACAGTGAAGTTATTGAGTAATGACCCCTCATCTAATCGGGTATACGACATGATAAAATCTTGTTTGCCATCAAGGTTCATATCATGACTTTGTATATATTGACCATCTTTTGCTAATAACATTTCTTGTCTTAATGCTTTTTTAGCGAATTTACGTTTTCCTTTTTTTCCTAAATAAACTTCGAGTGTATCTTCATCATCGGATAACATTAAATCTTGTAAACCATCTCCATCAATATCAGCGATCTGTACAATAGGCTGGCCACTTCTGCCATTACTTAAACTAAAACTTAACTCCACTTCTTTACTCGCGATTGGTTTATCTTCAAAGCTATTTTGTGAATTTAATGAAAATAGCAGTACATTTTGATCTATACCACCAGAGATCAATGCCCCAATAATATTGGATAAACTAAGCTCAAACGAAGAAAGCATGACTTCAAACTTATTATCATTGTTAATATCAATAATATTTAACCCCGTTAACGTCCCTTCTGCCTGTATCACTGTATTGGGTTGAGCTTGAAAAGTGACTTTATTGATATCAGCTGTAGTAATCTTTTGGCCAAAATAAAACTCATAATCATTACTACGCTCTAATACTCCTGAACTTTGGGTATAACGTACAATCATGTCAACAATACCATCGCCATTAACATCTTTGATTTGTTCTACCATTCTATGAGCCAATTTACTTTGATCTAAATTATCACCATCAGGCTCTCGAATATTCCACCAATTTAAGCCATAGATAGTATTATTTAAAATAACTTCTTTGCTAAGCTCTAAGAATAAACCGGTTTCTGTTTGGGAAAAATAGTTAATACGGCCCTGTTTAATCCAAGCTATATCTGTTTTGTCATCAAAATTAAAGTCAGCAAAAAATAAAGCTCTTTGATTAAAGGTAACTTTGGCATTGTCGTGCTCAATAAATGGGGGTAACGGTAATAACTGAAAATGTAATTGACCACAAGGTTGAGAAAGCCATAAATTCATTTGTTCAAAATGAGGTAAATAAATATCATCAACCCCATCTTGGTTTAAGTCTTTGATAAAATCTTTAGCATTAATAAAGTCAGCCGTATTAACTAAATACATCGAGTTAACTTTTTGCTTTAATTCAAAACTATTAGTGGTTTCATTATTATTTATTGATGGTGCCATCCTAAACGTAACGACTTCATCTTTGCCTAAAAAGTAAAGTGACCGTAATTTATTTTTATCTTCTTTAACAAAATCACTAAGGTCATAAGCAAAGTACTTTTTGGGTATTATTTGTTTGCTGTATACCCGATAATTTTGTGATTTACCATCAAAAATATAAATAGCCAACCACGTTTGCTTTTGATCATCTACACCAATTGCCAGCAACTCATCAGCAGAATGATTATCAGCGTTATCAATTAAATTAGCAGCAATTATGGGTTGGCTAATGGTAAATGGTGTTTCAATATTATAAATAGAAAAAATCGATTGGCTTGTAAAAGCTTGCACACTTGAAATGAATAAGAAAAATGGTGATATTACTAATACGATAAAACGATTGAGCATAGTTAGTCCTTTAAAATTCAGCTATTTATCAATTAAATAACTTTCATGTTTAAAATAGGACAAACATACACTCAAATAATTCAACCAAAACATAAATTATCTCCATGTTTTGATTGAACGGCTGAGCTAAGCCGATTAGTTAAAGCTATAAATTTTTGGTTATATGATGAGAAGCTGCTGCGGTAAAAACAACATCGGTAGAACTATTAAGTGCCGTTTCGGCTGAATCTTGAATAACACCAATAATGAAACCAATGGCAACTACTTGCATCGCAATATCGTTATTAATACCAAACAAGCCACACGCGAGTGGTATTAACAGTAATGAGCCTCCAGCAACGCCAGAAGCACCACAGGCTGAGACAGAAGCAATAACACTCAATAAAATTGCCGTTGCAAAGTCTACTTCGATACCTAACGTACTCGCTGTTGCTAGTGTTAATACGGTAATAGTAATTGCCGCTCCCGCCATATTGATCGTTGCTCCTAACGGTATTGACACAGAATAAGTATCTTCATGTAAAGCTAACTTTTCACATAACTCCATATTGACTGGAATATTTGCTGCTGAGCTTCTGGTAAAGAATGCAGTAATCCCCGACTCTTTTAAGCAAGTTAAAACTAATGGGTATGGGTTTTTACGAGTGATAAGATAAACAATTATCGGATTAACAACCAAGGCAATAATTAACATAGCACTAAGTAAAATAAGCACTAAATGGCTAAATTCCCCTAACGTTTTAAACCCTGTAGTCGCAATGGTATTTGCTACTAACCCCATAATACCCAGTGGCGCAAAACGAATAACAATTTTAACGATACTTGAAACGGCATCAGCTAAGTCATGAACCATGGCTTTACTTGACTCATTTGATTTTTTTAAGGCAAAACCTAACCCTAACCCCCAAGCTAGAATACCAATAAAATTACCTGTAGCAACGGCATTAATAGGATTATCAACAATCTTATAAGCAAGCGTTGACAATACTTCACCCAGTCCCTGTGGAGGGTTAGCTTGGGCTCCAACTAGGTCTAACGTTAACGTTACAGGAAAGATAAAACTTAAAGTAACTGCAACTAATGCGGCACTTAAAGTACCCACTAAATAAAGGCCAACAATCGGTTTTAAATTAGCATCGCTATTCTCTTTTTGGTTGGCAATTGACGAAGCAACTAATACCAATACTAAAATAGGTGCAACCGCTTTAAGGGCATTCACAAACAAACTACCTAACATCGAGAAAGATTTAGCTATTTCTGGCGTTATTACTGCTAATAGTCCACCTATGACGATGGCAATGATAATTTGATTCACGATATTGATTGATTGGATTTTTTTTAAAACAGAAGGGTTTTCACTGGTCATTATGATTCTTATTTTTATTATCCCAATTAAATTAATAAATAGGCCTATTTAGATTGTTATTAAATGGCCGAATGTTTATTTCAATTGGTATTAGAATGTATAAGAGATTTTTACCATCTTCTAGCCTATAAAGTCTAGTTATTAATAGCCGAGTTTATCTTATTCCAAGATAAAATAATCGCTCTGCTCCCTTCTTTTGCAAAAAATTCTTTACAGATAAAATGACCAACAGCACTAACAAGTACATTGTCATAATAAATAAAGGGAATTCTTTTTCTTTGCCAAGGCGCAATACTGAGTTCTTGTAAGACTTTTTTTAATTCACGGGAATGCTGGCGAAAGTCTGGTAAACATTTGGGGTTATCATGAGAAAACCGAACAGTAATTTGTTGAGTAGAATCCGGAGGTGTCAGGTATTGAACTATATCAAATTCATCGCTGGAAATTTGTTGATTATTGCTATCGTTAGTCCCTAGATCAAAACAGAGTTGCCCTAAATTATCAGGAAGTTTAATAACTTGTTCGGCACTTTCTAATTTATCTGGTGAAAAATGATGCTGCCAACTAGTTAGTTTTTGATAATCAGGCGTGATAATTAACGCCCCTTTAAAGCGCCTCAACCAATAACTTGATACTTTAATTTCAGGTGATTTATCACTTGCCGCCAACAGTTGAAGCTGGATTTGCTGCAATTGCTTAGTACTTGGCATTAAACAATGGTTTATTTCAAGAAAATAGCGCACTAGGTTATTAAACCTTGCTGGTGATAATTTAATTAACTCATTAACCGATAAACTTGATACTGATAGCTGACAACTGATCAAATCTTGCTGGGCAAGCTCTGTTAATAACAACTGCCCTTCTTGGCAGTGCTCACTACTGCGTTTAATGGTTGTTAACATTGCTGGCCAGCGTTTAGTTAGCAATGGCATAATTTGATGGCGTATAAAGTTTCGATCAAAACGAAGATCTTTATTAGACTCATCTTCTACCCAAGTTAATTTATGTGTTAATGCATAACTTTTGATCTCTTTTCTAGATACTTCAAGTAAGGGCCTCACTAATAATTGCTGATTTGGCTCAGTTTTTGATACTAGTGATGATCCAAAATGCAACTTAACCGTTTCTGCCATAGCAGATAAACCCTTTAAGCCTGCTCCTCTTTTTAACGCTAATAAAAAAGTTTCACTTTGATCATCTAAATGATGGCCTGTCACAATAAGTGCATTTGTTGGAGTATTTGCCTTAATTGCTTTATATCTTGCCTCGCGGGCTAATGCTTCTAAACTTTCACCAACAATTTCTTTTATGTTCACCTCAACGACTTTTATCGGCAAAGAGAGTTGTTGGCAATACTTTTCGGCAGCGTGTTGCCAAGTAGTAGCATTACAACTTAAACCATGATTGATATGACAAACAGAAAGATCATTGGCCAGTAGGTTTTGAAGTTTTAATTGTGACAGCGCATGAAGTAATACTTGAGAATCGATACCACCGCTATACGCAACAACGATTGGCCGTTCGGGGAAGGTTTTAAAAAACTGACTTAAATTAGTTTGAATAAGTGACATAGATTAGAGGAGTTGAACTTGCCAGTTTAGCTTTATTAAAACAACTAAACTGACAGAGCTGTCTTGATTAGCAATAACCAAATGACATTAAACGATCGTAACGTTTATCAACTAATTCATCTTTTGACAAACTCTGTAAGTCATTAAGATCAGTTTTTAAACGTTGTTTCAATTGTGCTGCCATCAAGTCCATATCACGATGCGCGCCACCTAAAGGCTCTTCAACAATGTTATCAATTAAATCGAGTCCTTTTATACGCTCTGCCGTTATTCCCATGGCTTCAGCCGCTATAGGCGCTTTTTCTGCTGTCTTCCATAAAATAGAAGCACAACCTTCAGGAGATATAACTGCGTAAGTTGCATATTGCAGCATATTAACGCGATCACCAACACCAATGGCTAATGCACCACCTGAGCCACCTTCACCGATAACTGTACAAACAATTGGCACTGTTAAGCGCGCCATCACTTTTAAGTTACGAGCAATTGCCTCACTTTGTCCACGCTCTTCAGCGCCTACACCTGGATATGCACCTGGTGTGTCAATGAAAGTGATAATAGGCATATTAAAGCGTTCAGCCATTTCCATTAATCGTAAAGCTTTACGGTAACCTTCTGGGCGTGGCATAGCAAAGTTGCGCTTTACTTTTTCAGCCGTTGAACGCCCCTTTTGATGACCTATAATCATCACAGGTATACCATCTAAACGAGCCGTGCCGCCGACAATAGCTTTATCGTCGGCATAAGCGCGATCACCAGCTAACTCGTCAAACTCAGTAAATATGCGAGGAATATAATCTAGAGTGAATGGGCGCTGCGGATGGCGAGCAACTCTTGCTGTTTGCCACGGATCAAGGTTCGAAAAAATCTTTTTTGTTTGTTCTTTATTTTTTTCACGCAATTGAGAAATTTGCTCTTCAAGATCTAAATCAAGATCTTGGCCGGTATTAACTAACGTTAATTCTTCAATTTTTGCATCAAGCTCTGCAATGGGTTGCTCAAAATCTAAAAAATTTAATGACATTTAAATTTACCTAATTCTTATAAAAATGATTTCATCCTGACTTAATATATTAAATTTACTGCTAACGATATCTGTTAACTTTAATCATCAAGATGATAAATATGTAATCAACAACAATATAAACGTTGTTTTCACCTACCCGTTTAAATAACGCTTATTAAACAACTCGCTATTTAAACCAATAGCTCTCTAAAACTGTAGTGCTATATTATCATCACCGAGTAAAACTTTTAACTCATATAACAATAAATCTGCTGGTGTTACTCGCCACTGTACACCTAATTCCAACATGCCTCGTGCTTCTTCACGCTGATAGTATACTCGAATAGGGCAAGTCCCATCTTTATAAGGCGATAATACCTTAGTAAAGTCTTCAATAAAAGTATCTGGTATCAATGATTTATTAACGTTTATATCAAGTGACTTCACAAAAGTTTCACGAGCATCAGCTATGGTCATAATATCTCGGGCGGTCATTGTAATACCTCCGGAGTAATCATCAAAGCTGACCTGTCCTTTACAGACCAAAATTGCATCCGTTGTTAAGATATCGGCAAAGGTATCATAATCGTCAGGAAACAAGCGGATATCCATTCGAGCACTTTTATCATCTAACGTAACTAAAGCCCATCGTCGACCTCGTTTGTTTACTAATACTCGTACACCAATCACTAAACCTATCGCTACTGAAAGGTTATCCTTGCCTTTTGGTTGGAGACTAACTAAACGCCCAGAGCCATAGTGCTTAATTTCAGCTAAATAACGATTAATAGGATGACCAGTTAGATACAAGCCTAGTGTTTCTTTTTCACCTTCTAACCAAATTTCTTCAGGCCAATATGCACAATTTTTAAAGGCTTGCCGGGTATCATTAGGCTCTTCATTAATTAAGCCAAATAAATCCTCTTGCCCTAATGCTTGAGCTTTAGCATGTTGGTCCGCAGCACGAATGGCATCGGGTAGCGTTTCAAATAATGCCGCTCGATGTGGACCTTTATCACTTTTAGGCCCTAAATTATCCATTGCTCCTGACTTTATGAGTTTTTCTAAAATTCTTTTGTTGGTCTTTTTAAGATCTAAACGTGCGCAAAAGTCAAATAAATCAACAAAAGGTCCACCGGTATTGCGAGCCTCAATAATTGCTTCTATAGGTCCTTCACCAACACCTTTAACAGCACCAATACCGTAAACAATTTGATTATCATCATTAACGGCAAATTTATATGCTCCTGCATTAACATCAGGAGGTAATAAATCTATGCCCATGTTTTCACACTCATCAACAAGAATGACAATTTTTTCAGTATTATCCATATCAGCAGACATTACCGCTGCCATAAAGGGGGCAGGAAAATGTGTTTTCATCCACAATGTTTGATAAGAAACTAATGCATAGGCGGCAGAGTGGGATTTGTTAAAGCCATAACCGGCGAATTTTTCCACCAGATCGAAGATTTTCATCGCTAGCTCGCCATCTACACCACGATTTATCGCACCTTCTTCAAAACCAGCTCGCTGTTTTGCCATTTCTTCGGGTTTTTTCTTCCCCATAGCACGACGCAACATATCAGCGCCACCAAGTGAATAACCGGCGAGTACTTGGGCAATTTGCATAACTTGTTCTTGGTATAGAATAATACCGTAAGTTGGTTCAAGTATCGGTTTTAAATCAATATGTTGCCAAGTTTCATCAGGGTAGCTAACCGCCTCTCGACCATGTTTACGTTCAATAAAGTTATCAACCATGCCTGACTGTAATGGTCCGGGTCTAAACAAGGCAACCAAGGCGATAATATCTTCAAAGCAATCAGGTTTTAGTTTGGCTATTAACGACTTCATGCCACTTGATTCTAACTGGAAAACAGCGGTGGTTTGAGATTTAAGTAATACTTTATAACTAGCAGGATCCTCAAGAGGAATCTCGGTAATATCAATGGGATCTTCGCCTGCTTTTAGCAGTTTTTCATCTGCCATTTCAATTGCCCACTGCAATATTGTTAACGTACGAAGCCCTAAGAAATCAAATTTTACTAGCCCTGCATCTTCAACATCATTTTTATCAAATTGAGTAACCGGGTTTTTGCCTTCATCATCACAATATAGCGGTGCAAAGTCAGTTATTGTGGTTGGCGAAATAACAACACCACCAGCATGTTTCCCTGCATTTCGGGTAGTACCTTCAAGAATACGACACATATCAATAAGGTCTTTAACCTCACTGTCTTGCGCATAAACTTCCGGTAACTTTGGCTCTTCTTCAAAGGCTTTAGCTAACGTCATACCGGGGGTGGGCGGAATTAATTTAGAAATCCGGTCAACAAAACCATAAGGATGGCCTAAAACTCGACCGACATCACGGATAACCGCCTTTGCCGCCATAGTACCAAAAGTAATAATTTGTGATACCGCATCACGACCATAAAGCTCAGCAACATGATCAATAACTTCATCACGTCTGTCCATGCAAAAATCGATATCAAAATCGGGCATTGAAACCCTTTCAGGATTTAAGAAACGCTCGAATAATAAATCAAACTCAAGAGGATCAAGATCGGTAATATCTAAGGCATAAGCAATTAACGACCCCGCTCCTGAGCCACGGCCAGGGCCAACAGGAATATTATTATCTTTACTCCATTGAATAAATTCCATAACAATCAAGAAGTACCCAGGGAATCCCATGTTATTAACAACTTTTAGCTCAATCGCAAGTCGTTCATCGTAAGGTTTTCTTATTTCGGAAAAATTATCCGCTGTTGTATCAAATAGTTGCTTAAGTCTTTTTTCTAAGCCTTCTTCAGATACTTTAATAAAAAAGTCATTTATTTCAAGACCTTCGGTAGGAAAGTCAGGTAGTACATACTCACCTAAAGTTACGGTTACATTACAGCGTTTAGCTATTTCAACAGTGTTTTCTAATGCTTCAGGGATATCAATAAAAAGCTCAGCCATTTCGTCTGCAGAGCGCAAATATTGCTGAGTGCTATAAAGTTTAGGCCTTCTTTTATCATCTAGAGTAAACCCATCATGTATAGCTACTCTAATTTCATGGGCGTCAAAGTCTTCTGGCGCTAGGAATACAACTTCATTGGTGGCGACTACAGGTAAGCCTGTTTGACCGGCTAACTCCACCGCCAAGTGCAAATAATTTTCTTCATTGTCTCGACCTGTGCGGATTAATTCTAAATAAAAGCAATTATCAAAGTGCTGTTTATAAAAACTCACCGATTGTTCAACAAGATCATGGTTACCTTTAAGTAGCCCTTTACCAATGTCGCCTTCACGCCCACCAGAAAGTATTATTAACCCTTTTTTATATTCAATTAACCATTGTTTATCTAATACTGCTCTGCCTTGTAGATGACCACGCATATAAGCTTTTGAAATTAATTCAGTTAAGTTTTTGTAACCATCATTATCGGTAGCAATGATAACTAATCGAAATAATTCATCTTCTAATTCTTCGCTTTTCACCCAAAAGTCACAACCTATAATAGGCTTCATACCAGCCCCATGAGCAGCATGATAATACTTAACCAAACCACATAAGTTTGTTTGGTCAGTTAAGGCTAAAGCAGGCATATTTAATTCAGATGCTTTAGCAATAATGGGTTTTACTTTTTTTAAGCCATCGCACATTGAGAAATCACTATGGACTCTTAAATGAATAAAGCTTGGCTCTTGACTAACGTTTTCTTGTTGCAGTTCAGCGTGAACGGTATTATTTTCAATGACATCTGACATTAACAACTACCACCATTATTTTTAGCATACTCTTCATTAAAGGCTTTTGAACTTGCCAATACTTTTGCAACAGGCTTAAAACTTTGTCGATAACAGTCTAAAACACCATGAATAATAATATTCTCAAGGTGTGCCTTGGTAGGATAACCTTTATGTTTAGCAAAACCGTATTCAGGGTGAAGTTTGTCCAAAGCAATCATTTCATCATCACGAACCACCTTGGCTAAGATAGATGCGGCACTAATTTCACTAACCCGATCATCACCTTTAATAACAGCCTGACTAGGAATTTCTCCTTGAGAGCCAAATGAAGGGCATCGATTGCCATCCACTAAAACAAAGTCAGGGGTAACGCTCAAACCTGCTACTGCTCGTTGCATCGCAAGCATAGTGGCGTGCAAAATATTCAAAGTATCGATTTCTTCAGGTGAGGCGCGCCCAATCGAATAAGCGATTGCATTTTGTTTTATTAGCTCAGACAGATGCTGCCTTTTTTTCTCTGAGAGTTTCTTTGAATCCATTAACCCTTCGATCGGATTATCCGGATCCAAAATAACTGCAGCGGTAACAACATCGCCAACAAGTGGTCCACGACCGACCTCATCAACACCAGCGATACAATAAGCAATAGGGTACTCAAAAGCCGGTAATGGTTTTTTAATGACTTTAGTCGCTGTTTTTTTAGTTGATATTTTAACTTGTTTTACTTTATTTTCTGTCATGATGACATCAACTCAACTACTGCTAGGGCTGATTTTTCACTAGCATTTTGTTTCAGTGTTTGGTGTATATGAATAAACTCTTCATTTAACTTTGTCTGATCTTGATATAGTCTGTCATGAACTAAAGGAAGTATATTCTCAGCCGTCACTTCATTTTGTAATAATTCTGGTACTAAGGTTTTGTTAGCCAATAAATTTGGTAAAGAGAACCATTTTAATTTCACAAAACCTTTAAACAAGTGATAGGTTAATGGGTTAAATTTATAACAGACAACCATAGGTCGTTTGATCAAAGCCGCTTCTAGGGCAACAGTACCTGAAGCCATTAGTAAACAATCACTCGCAGCCATCACCGATTGAGTATCATTAATAATAACGGTTATTGGTAATTGTGCTGAGTGCTCTTTTTGTAACTCTTTGAATTGCTCAGCTCTTTTTTTACTGATCATTGGCACAACAAATATCAGCTCTTGTTTGTTTTGTAATGCTTCCTTATAGAGTTGTTCGGCTGTAGCTAAAAACGGGGCAACTAAGCGTGAGAGCTCACCTCCCCGGCTACCAGGCATTAAAGCGAGGATTTTACAGTTCTCAGGTAAGTTTAATGCTTTTCGAGCTAAATTTTTATCAGACACCATAGGAATATCATCCGCTAATGAATGGCCAACAAAAGTACACGGAATTTGATGTTTATCGTAAAATGCTTTTTCAAATGGCAATAGGGATAGAACCATATTGGTGGCTTTAGCTATTTTAAAGACTCGTTTTTCGCGCCAAGCCCAAACTGAAGGACTGACATAATGTACGGTTTTAATATGTTGCTTTTTTAATCGTTGCTCAAGGGTAATATTAAAATCAGGGGCATCAATACCAATAAAGACATCCGGTTTATTTTGGCTGAAATATTCAGTAAGTGACTTTCTAATATACAATAATCGGCGCAGACGGCCTAAAACTTCAAATATACCCATCACAGAAAGCTCGTCCATAACAAAGAGACTTTCAAAACCAATAGCCTTCATTTTAGGCCCACCGATACCGATAAACTTAGCATTGGGATAGATTTTTTTCAGTGCAAGTATTAATCCTTCCCCTAAAGTATCGCCTGAATGTTCACCAACAACAATAGCGATAACGGGGGGAGTATTTACGTAAGAAATATCTGAATAGCTCATTAATGATGTATTCGCAGTTTGGGTTTAAAAATAAAAGAATATAATTAAATGAAAAAAAGCAAAGCTAACGTAAAAGTTAGCTTTATAGTCATCAATCAAAATTATCGAATAATACCGCGAGTTGAGTTTTTAACAATATCAGTAAAAACATTCACTTCTGGTGTTTGTTTTGCCAATTCTTCCACTGACTCGAGCGCTTCACTAACCGTTAAGCCTTTACGATAAACTTGTTTATAAGCTCTCTTAATATTGGCAATAGTTTCCTTTTCAAAACCTCGGCGCTTTAAGCCTTCAGAGTTTAAACCAAATGGTTTTGCAGGATGTCCTGAAGCCATAACAAATGCAGGAACATCCTTTAATACCAAGGCATTGGCAGCAATAAAGCTGTGGGGACCTATATGACAAAATTGATGAATCCCCGACATTCCACCAATAATAACATTATCACCAAGATGTACATGGCCTGCTATTGATGCATTGTTAGCCATAATACAGTTATCACCAACAATGCAATCATGAGCAACATGAGTGTAAGCCATAAACAAATTGTTACTACCAATTTGCGTTAAACTGTTATCTTGAATCGTTCCTCGATGAATTGTACAGCTTTCTCGAAAAGTATTATTATCACCAATCACTAACTCAGTGGGTTCACCGTCATATTTTAAATCTTGGCACTCTTCACCAATACTGGCAAATTGAAAAAATCGATTTCCTTTACCAATACTTGTAGGGCCTTTAATGACAACATGAGAATTTATCTCGCAGTTATCACCAATAATAACGCCTTCTCCGATATAACTCCAAGGACCAATAGTGACATTTTCACCGACTTGAGCACTAGGCTCAACAATAGCTTGTGGATGTATCATGTTTTTTAACTCAAATAGTAATAAACGAAAATATCAAAACGTAATGTGACTAACTTAAACTATACAGCTCGTCTCGCACACATTAATTCAGCAGAGCAAACTACTTTTCCATCTACTTTTGCTTCGCCATAAAATTTCCACATACCCCGACGTTCTTTAATAAAGTCAACATGCAAATGAAGTGTGTCACCTGGCACTACGGGTTTTTTAAAACGTGCTTTGTCAATTGAGGCAAATAAGTACATTTCATTTTCGCCGCGCCCTTCAGTACTTCTAAAACCCAAAATACCGGTGGCTTGAGCTAAAGCTTCTAAAATCATCACACCAGGAAAAATCGACAAATCAGGAAAGTGGCCATTAAAAACAGGCTCATTTATTGAAACATTTTTAATTGCGTGCAACCATTTCCCTGGTTGATAATCAAGTACTCGGTCAACTAATAACATCGGGTAGCGATGCGGTATAATTGACTGAATTTCTTGAATTTCAATAACGTTTTTTGGGATATCCAAATTTTTATTCCTTTTAAAATAGGTTTAATTATTCATTTTCTTGTAAGGCCATACCTACTTATTAATTTTGTAATAAGCTCAACTGACCTTCTAATTCTTTAACTCGCTTTGTCAATGACTCTAATTTCCTTATTCTAGCATTGGTTTTATTCCATTCTTTATTATCAGCAGCTGGCATTCCTGAAGAATAAACACCAGGCTTAACAATGTTTTTTGTCACCATTGTCATACCAGTAAATACACAACCATCAACAATATTTATATGACCATTTATACCAACTAAGCCAGCCACCGTACAATTTTTTCCAACCGTTGTACTTCCTGCAATAACACTACATGCAGCAATAGCCGTATTTTCACCAATCACAACATTATGAGCTATTTGTATTTGGTTATCCAAAATAACACCATCTTTTATAATAGTATTAGCTATCGCTCCTCTATCAATGGTGGTACTAGCGCCGATCTCAACCCTGTTACCAATAATAACACTACCCAGTTGTGGGATTTTTAACCATTGCCCATTATTTTTAGCATAGCCAAAGCCATCACTGCCAATTACAGTATTGGCTTGAATTAAGCAATTTTGGCCAATCTCAGTCTTGTGGTAAATACTAACATTTGACCACAGTGAAGTATTATCACCTATTGTTGAGTTTTTCCCAATAAAACAATTTGCGCCAATACACACGCAATCACCAAGGCTTACACCAGCCTCAATAACGCTATTTGCACCAATAGAAACATTTAATCCGATATTAACATCTGAGCTTATAATGGCACTTGCATGAATTTCATGTGCTGGAGCTGGAGTAGTGTCAAGTAGTTGAGCCACTAGGGCGTAACCAACATAAGGGTTGTCCATTACCAACGCATTGGTTTGACATGCTTCAACACTGTCTTGATTAATAATTACCGCAGTGGCGTGAGTTTCAGAAAGTTGATCGCTGTATTTATTGTTAGCTAAAAAAGCTATCTGTCCTTTACCTGCACTTTCTAATGTTGCAATACTTGTAATTTCAGTAGTCACTTCACTATTGTTGTTCGCATAAACTATTGTTGCGTCAATTTTTTCAGCTATTTCTACTAAGGTATAATTCATAATAATTGATTTCACCCAAAATTAACTTGAAGGAAGTGGGATATTTATCTGTATTCTACTCGGTTTTAAAACTAAAAAGACGAAAATATTTAATTTAAATATTTTCGTCCAATAGTGCAAACTAGGATAATAAAAAATTATTTAAGTTTGCTCACTTGCTCTACGACTTGATCCGTAATCGTAAGTGATGGTTTAACAAATACTACTGCTTTTTGCTCAAGTACTAGGTCATACTTACCTTTAGCAGCAATATTATCAACAGCTTGGCGGACAAGTGCGATAATTTTATTTTGTTCTTCGCCCTGGCGTTGACCCGCTTTTTGTTGTAAAGCTTTACCTTTAACTTGGTAATCTTGATATAAAGTTCCAATTTTCTTTTCAAGCTCTTCTTTTTCTTTAGGAGCCATTAGTGCGCCATCACGCTTAATCTTTTCTTGATAATACTTAATATCTTTTTCTAGTTGAGAAATCAATGTTTGCTCATCTTTAAATTCTGCTTCAAGTAACTGCATAACAGCCGCAGTTTGAGGGATTTTCCCCATAACTTCTTGAAAATTAACTACTGCAATTTTTTGATCTGCAGCCATGGCTGCCCCTGCTAATAAAAAGCTTGAAGCTGCTGTAGTTAAGACAATAGATTTAATAAATTTTTTCAATGTTATCTCCTAGTAATTACGCTGAATCTTGTCAGTTATTTAATTGTTAGTTTACAAAGTAAAGACAAAATGCCTTGTACTCATTGTTTATATTAAAAAGTTTTACCAATATTAAAGCTAAAGAAGCTAGTATCATCACCCTCTTCGTGTCTTAATGCTTTAGCAAAACTAAAAATCATTGGTCCCATCGGCGATAACCACTGAAGTGAAAGACCTGCAGAACTACGATAAGTGTTTGGCGTGCCATAATCACCAATTTTATTGAACTCATCCTCGTATAAATCATCATAATCGTCAAGGTTAAATTCACTGTCCCAAACATTACCGGCATCAATAAAAATACTGGTACGAACACTATTAGAAAAACCTTCATCTAAAAATGGTGTTGGAACAATAAGCTCTAACCCCGCAAGACCCATTACATTACCACCTACCGAGCGTGTTGAAACTTGAATTGTGTCATGATCAGGACCTAGGCAACAACCACCACCACCAACACCATCAGGACTACCATCAATAGCCGTTGGATAACGATAAATTGCACGAGGGCCTACAATATTGGTTTCAAATCCCCGTAAAGTATCTGGACCACCGACACGGAAGTTTTCCCAAAATGGTAAAATTTGATCGTTCCCATTAACCTTTCCATAACCATTACCGTAACCTAAATCAAATCGAGCTAAAATAGTCCAACTCTGATCGCGAGTTAGTGGGAAATACCATTTAGAATTTAAATTAAATTTAAAATACTGTACATCTGAACCAGGCGTTGTTGCTTTAAAAGAAACACTTTGTTGAGAGCCTGCAGTTGGAAATGTACCGCGATTTAATGTTGTTCGCGTAAGTGATGTATTTAAATCGATAGTTTCAAATTCTAACGCCGCATCTGGGTGTAGAGGATCCGAGTAAATATCATAAAACTTTTGAATTTGCTCATAAGCTTCAAGACGAGTTATACCATTATGTTTATAACCGATACCAAAGTTTAATCTTAGGTACTCATCAACCCTAAAACCTAAATTAGCACCTATACCATAAGTCCTATTATTGTAATCAACCAAGTTTGCTTGGCCAGCATCAAATTCATTAAAATAAATTTGTCCACCTAACGAAGTTGCATCAACAGTAAAATAGGGATCGGTATAAGAAATACTGACACTTTTAGAATAAGTATTAGTACCAACGTTGAAGGCAAGTTGATTACCCGTTCCTAGAAAATTATTTTGTTGAATACCTGCATTCAAACTTAATTTTGTCGTTGAGCCATAACCAACACCGGCAGTAAATGAGCCTGAAGGTTGTTCTTTTACTATAAAGTCGACATTAACAAGGTCTTCTTCATTAGGGAGTTGATTAATTTCAAACTCAACTTGTTCCAGATAGGGTAAGCGAGAAAGCCAAGCTTTAGAGTTTTCAACTAAGCTATTTGATAGCCAAGCTCCTTCCATTTGACGTAATTCTCGTCTTAATACGTGATCTGCAGTTACAGCATTGCCTTTAAAAGTGACTTGATTAACGTAAATACGCTTACCTGGATCAACTTTAATTGATAATTTAACCGTGTGATCGTCATCATTAATTTCTGGTATTGTAACAACTTTAGGGTAAGCATAACCGTATCGGCCTAAAAATTTACTGATGACTTCTTCGGTATAAGTAACTTCTGCACCGTTATATAAGCGGCCAGTCGACAAAGGATTTATTGCACGTATTGTATTTTCAAAACCGGCCATATCACCAATAAAATCGACTTCATTTACCGTATATGTTTCGCCTTCTGTAACATTAAGCGCAATATAAACATCTTCTCTGTTCGGTGTCATCGACACTTGGGTACTGTCTATTTTAAAGCGAAGGTAACCCCTATCAAGGTAAAAACTATTAATAGTTTCCATATCACCTTGCAATGTTTGTTTTTGATACCTGTCTTGCGCCATAAAATCCCACCACGGCGAACCAAAAGTTAGCTCTACGCGTTCAAGAATTTCTTCATCACTAAACAGCTCATTACCAACAATATTAATTTGTTCGATTGCCGCAGCATCACCTTCAACAAAAGTAAAGTTAAGCGTCACTCGATTTCTTGGCAAGTGGACAATTTCTGCTCTTACTTTAGCGTTGTATTTTCCAACACTGTGATAGAAATCCTCCAGCCCCATTTCAATGCCGGTAATTATCGTTTTATCTAGGGTTTCACCAACGCGTATATTGCTGCCATCAAGACTTTCGGTAAGTTGCTCGTCTTTTAAGTCGCTATTACCATCAAAGGTAACCTCGCTAATTGTAGCTCTTTCTCTGACACGAAAAATTAAACGATTTTCTTCTTGGTATACGCGAATGTCATTAAAGTGACCTGACTTATAAAGTGACTTTATCGCTTGGGAGATGCGAAAATCATTCAAAGTATCACCGATATTAAAGGGAACATGAGTTAATGCGGCACCAAGAGCAACTCGCTGCAAACCTTTAATTTCAATATCTTCAACTTGAAAGTCATCTGTTGCTTGCGCACTGCTACCTAACGTACCCAATAAAATGGCTAATGCAATTTTTTTAATTATCATAAATATTTACTTTGCTACTTCTTTTAAATTATTTATTACTCAGTAACTTCACAGTTAAGCCTTCACCTATTGAGGAAGGACTCATCGAAATATCACCAAATTATCATCTAACTGTTTACACTATAATCGAGAAAAATCATTAAATAATGCAATACTCATTAATCCTAATAAAGCTAAGGCGCCAAATTTAAAACCAACTTCTTGTATCTTTTCTGGAACTGGTTTTCCTGAAACTAGCTCGATAAGATAATAAAGTAAATGCCCGCCATCAAGTACTGGTAGTGGTAAAAGGTTAATTATTCCTAAATTAATACTAATTAACGCCAAAAAGCCTAAAAAATAGACAAATCCGTAACCTGCACTACTGCCTGCCCCTTGCGCGATGGCAATTGGTCCACTTAAATTTTTCACCGACAAATCACCAGTAATCAATTTCCCAATCATATCAAAACTCAATACAACTAGATTCCATGTTCGATTAATACTTTGGCCTATGGCATCAACTGGCCCATAAGCTAATGTAATTTGATGACCTGCAGGCCAAGGGTCAAATTTAGGACCTAAACCTAAATATCCCACTAATTGATTATTTCTCTTAATACCTTTTGGCGTTACTTTAACTTGTTCAACTCTTCCATCTCGCTCAATAGTAACTGTCACCTCAGTGTTTGGAAATAATTTAATTTCCGCTGAAAATAACTTCCAAGAGTCATTAATTTTTTTATCATTAATGGCAATTAATTTATCACCTACTTTTAAACCTGCCTTATCAGCAGGACTGTTTTTTTCAACATTAACTATTTCACTATGAACTTTGGGGAGAAAAGGAGCAATTCCTAAGCTAGTTAAAGCTGAAGAGCTTTCGGGTGAAAATGGCCATATCTTAGTATCTAAAATCGTGGTACTAATGTATTGGCTATCAGACGATTTGGTTTTTATCTCAATACTATCATCGCCAATTTTTCCCACTAGCGCTAAATTCACATCTTGCCAGTTCGATGTCGAAATACCTGCCACTTCAACAATTTCTACATTGCTAGGTAAGTTTGCTTCACTTGCAATAGAGTTAAGTTCAACATTACCAATTACCGGCTTTAAGCTAGGTACACCAATGAGAAACATTAAATAAAAGGCAAAAATAGCAAAAGCAAAGTTTGCCATTGGACCTGCAGCAATAATGGCAATTCGTTGATAAACAGATTTAGCGTTGAAAGTAACATTTCGGTCTTGCTGACAAACATCGTCAACACGATCATCAAGCATTTTAACGTAACCCCCTAATGGAATTAACGCAATAACAAACTCTGTGCCTAGTTTATCTGTTTTTCGCCATAGTGCAGGACCAAAACCTATAGAAAATCGGATCACTTTAACCTTATTTTTACGAGCGACCCAAAAGTGACCATACTCATGCACAGTTACTAATATACCCAACGCAACAACAAATGATGCTAAGTTCCAAAAAAAGTCAACCATACTACTTCATAACCTCAGCATTTAAAAATTCATCAGAGATTAATAATGACCGAGCAAAATCTCTCGCTCTTTGGTCTAAAGCGACTACACCATCAATATCTTTCACCTCTTGTGAGACAAGTTTATTAACAGAAGTTTCATTTATTTTAAAAATATCAGTAAATTTAATTTTTTCGTTTAAAAATGCATCAACTGCAATTTCATTAGCAGCATTTAAAACAGTACATGCCGATTGACCACTTTTACAGGCATCAATAGCTAGTTTTAAGTTTGGGTAGCGTTCAAAGTCTACCGTTTGAAATTCAAATGCAGCGGTAGTAAAAAAGTCGAGAGGTTTTACGCCCGAGTCTATTCGATGTGGAAATGCCAAAGCATGAGCAATGGGTGTTCTCATATCTGGATTACCCATTTGAGCAATAACTGAACCGTCTTTATATTGCACCATCGAATGTATCGTGCTTTGTGGGTGTAGTACTACTTGAATATCTTCTGGTTTTAAATTAAATAGCCATTTAGCCTCAATAAATTCTAAACCTTTATTCATCATGGTTGCTGAATCAACAGAAATTTTACGTCCCATTTCCCAATTTGGGTGGGCACATGCTTGCTCAGGCGTGACGTTAATTAATTGGTTTTTATCTAAAGTTCTAAAGGGGCCACCGGAGCCAGTTAATAATACTTTACTAACGCCACTATCAAATAAATTACAGGTGCTTGACTGTTGCTGGGCACTCATGGGCAGACATTGAAATATCGCGTTGTGTTCACTATCTATGGGTAACAGCTCAGCACCTGAGTCTGTCACCGCATCAATGAAAATTTGACCTGAGGTGACCAACGCTTCTTTGTTAGCTAATAAAACACGTTTACCTGCTCGAACGGCGGCTAAACTGGATAACAATCCGCACGAGCCAACAATAGCAGCCATAACAGTGTCTGTTGAAGCTGACTGAGCGATTTCAACTAGGCTTTCAGTGCCAAAAAACACTTCAACCTTCAACGATTGAGAATTTAAACGTTGCTTCAGTTGCTCTGCATGTGGCTTTGATACCATCACAACTTGTTTTGGTTCAAATTCAACACACTGGTCATACATTACATCAACGCTAGAGTTAGCAGCTAAACTAACGATAGTATATTTATCACGATGTAGACGAACAACATCCAATGTGCTTTGTCCAATAGAGCCTGTAGAGCCTAGTATGCAAAGCTTTCTTTGAGGTAATAATTGAGTTTTCTTCATGGGGTTTAACACTATTTACCAACCAACCATAATGTAACATAACGCATATATAGGTGCTGTTGCCGTTAAGCTGTCAATACGATCAAGTATCCCGCCATGGCCAGGTAAAATAGAACCACTGTCTTTAATACCTGCTTGGCGCTTAAACATGCTTTCATTTAAATCCCCTAACACTGAAACAGTGGTGATAAGAGCCGTAACCAGTAAAACGGTAGTAAACTGTTGGCTATTCCAACCAATAATATAGCCTGCAATACCAATAAATATACAAGCAGTCATGATTCCACCAACAACCCCTTCAATGGTTTTCCCAGGACTGACATTTGGCAAAAGTTTGTGTTTACCTAATGACTTACCGACAAAATAAGCACCAACATCAGCACTCCAAACCATAAGAAACAAAAACATCACTAATTGCGCACCATGATAAGGGTCTGTTGAATATTCGCTGCTGCGAAGTACAATAAACGCCATCCAAGTAGGTACTAAGGTTAACCAACCAAAAACACCTCGAATAGACCGATGGCTTGACCAAAACTTACTATATTTTGGGTATAGCAAGGTTAAAATTGCTGACAATACCCACCATGCCACTGCTATCCATAATAAACATACAACGGAGGATTGAGGGGTATATAAAATACCTTCGGTAATATCAATATTAAACTTCCAAAGTGAGTTTAATGGAATTAAGTACCAAAGCAGTGAAATTAGAGACACGGTAGTCGCGACAAAAACCAATCGACGACCTTTGCTTGCAAACCCCATTAAAGGTCCCCATTCCCATGCCCCTATTGCCATCACAGCTAAAAGAAAACCGGAAAAATAATTTAACGGTAAATAAAAAATTGCTGCGATAACAGCAGGAGCCAATATGAGTGCGGTAAGTATTCTTTGCTTTAACAAGCGATATCCTTTTTTATCTATTATTATTATACAGCTGAATGAACGATTGTTACTTGTTCACCTGTTTGACCAAAACGGCGTTCCCGTTGCTCAAAAACAGCTAAAGCTTTATTAAATTGTACTGAATTAAAATCAGGCCATAATACGTCGGTAAAATAAAGTTCCGCGTAAGCAGCTTGCCATAATAAAAAGTTACTAATTCGACAGTCTCCCCCTGTACGGATAAGTAAATCTAAATCTGGTACTTCCGACAAACAGGCATGAGCAGATAAAGACTCTTCGGTAATATCATCTAAAGTCATTTCATTTGAGATAACTTTACTCGCTAATTGTTTAGCTGCTTGCATGATATCCCAGCGTCCACCGTAATTTGCGGCAACTGACAATACCATACCTGTATTGTTTTCAGTTAATTTTTCTGACGCAATTATTTTTTGCTGTAGTTTATCCGAAAAGCGACTAACATCACCAATGACTTTAAAGCGGATATCATTTTTATGTAAACGTTTAACTTCTTTAGTTAATACATACATAAATAAATCCATTAATACGTTAACTTCTGCTTTCGGCCTTTGCCAATTCTCGCTACTAAAAGCAAACAAGGTTAACGCTTTAATACCCAACTCTCGAGCATCTGAAACAATAGCCCTAACGGATGAAACACCAGCTTTATGCCCTAAAACTCGTGTTTTACCCTGTAACTGTGCCCAACGTCCATTACCATCCATTATGATAGCAACGTGTTTAGGAACTACTTTTGTTGAAAGATTTTCCAAATCAGTCTTACTCACATCAGCTCCAAAATTTACAGATGCTCTAATCAAATTAACGAAAAAAAAATTGTCATATTAAATAGACGAAAAGCGCCGTAATATCTTTACATATAACCTGAAACTAACAAGGTATAGCATTGAACTACGGCGCTCTTAAATTTTTGGTAAAAATTAAATTTCCATTAAATCCAATTCTTTTTTGGCTAATAACTCATCAACTTGTTTAATGTTGCTGTCAGTTATTTTCTGAATTTGATCTTCAGATTGATGCATCTCATCTTCACTGATTTCTTTTTCTTTTTCTAATGCCTTAATATCAGAGTTTGCATCACGACGAATATTGCGGATTGCCACTTTGGCACCTTCAGCTTCACCTCGAACAACCTTGACGAGATCTTTACGTCTTTCTTCAGTTAAAGGCGGAAGAGGAATACGAATTAATGTACCATTAGATTGAGGGTTTAAACCTAAATCTGATTTTAAAATAGCTTTTTCTACAGCACCAATCATGCCTTTATCAAAAACAGTAATCGCTAAACTACGTGCATCTGGTACTGAAATATTGCCGACTTGGTTCAAGGGCGTTTCCATTCCATAATAATCAACTGAAATATTATCAAGTAGTGAAGCGTGCGCACGACCCGTTCTTACTTTATTAAGGCTTAATTTGAAAGACTCAATACTTTTACCCATACGGTCTTGAGCATCTTCTTTAATTTCGTTTATCACAATTGTATTCCTTAAAAGCATAATTTAACGAGAGTTATATTTTTTGTTATAGGCTCTCGTATTTAATAGAGTGGATTATTTCAAGTTCTCAGCATGATCTATGGTGGTACCTTCATCAGCCCCCATAATAACAGACTTCAGGGCTCCTGTTTTATTCATATTAAATACGCGAATAGGCATATTATGATCACGAGCTAAAGTAAAAGCGGCTAAATCCATGACCTGTAATTCTTTATCTAAGACTTCGTCATAAGTTAAATGTTTATAAAGTTGTGCTTCTGGATTTTTAACTGGATCTTCAGAATAAATGCCATCAACTTTTGTTGCTTTAAATACGGCATCTGCTTCAATCTCAATGCCGCGTAAACATGCAGCAGAGTCTGTGGTGAAGAAAGGATTACCAGTTCCTGCAGCAAAAATAACTACACGACCAGATTTTAATAAACTAATGGCTTGTGCCCAATTATAAGTATCACAAACACCTGCAAGGTCAATCGCTGACATTAATCGAGTATTTACAAAAGCACGATGCAATGCATCACGCATTGCCAAACCATTCATAACGGTAGCTAACATGCCCATTTGATCACCTACAACACGGTTCATACCCGCATCAGCTAGACCTTTGCCACGGAACAAGTTACCACCGCCAATCACTAATCCAACTTGAATCCCCATTTCAATGAGTTCTTTAATTTCTTGTGCCATGCGATCAAGAATTTTAGGATCAATACCAAAGCCCTCTTCACCCATTAGTGCTTCACCACTAAGTTTAAGAAGAATACGACGATAACTTGGTTTCAGATTGGTGCTCATAGTATAAACATTCCTAGCATGTTGAATAAATGCCTTAAAGTTAAATTCAAGACAAAAAAATAGCCATGATCAAATTGACCGCGGCTATTTTAATACGTTTAGCTGACTATCGAAAGCCTTATACTCAATTAATACTGACTATATGCTAAATATATTTCAATTAAGACAGTGATTAAGCTTTAGTAGCAGCAATAGTTGCTTCAACTTCAGCAGCAAAATCTTCTTCTTTCTTCTCGATACCTTCACCCACTTCTAAACGGATAAAGCTAGAAACAGTAAGGCCTTTCTCTTTCAAGATTACGCCAACTGTTTTTTTAGGTTCCATGATAAATGGTTGACCTGTTAGAGAAACTTCACCAGTAAATTTCTTCATACGACCAATGATAATCTTTTCAAGTAAATCTACAGGCTTTTTCTTGTTTTCTTCAAGCTTGTCGTTTTCAATTTTTAAGATATCTAATTGAATAGCCTTTTCTTTTTCAACAACATCCGCAGGAACATCTTCAGGGTTGATGAATTCAGGCTTACTTGCAGCAACATGCATAGCGATGTGCTTTAATGATTCAGCATCACCTTCGCCAGCAACAACTACACCAATGCTTTCACCGTGACGGTAAGAAGCTAGAGCAGCACCTTCGATGTATTCAACACGACGAACATTGATGTTTTCACCAATTTTAGTCACTAAAGTAATACGTTTTTCTTCGAATTGTGCTTGTAATTCTTCAATTGTAGCTTTTGAAGCAACAGCAGCATCAGCAACTTCATTAGCAAATGCTAAGAAACTTGCATCTTTTGCTACGAAGTCAGTTTGACAATTAACTTCAACTAATGCAGCAGCGCCACCAGTTTCTTTAATTAAAATAGTACCTTCAGCAGCAATGTTACCGGCTTTTTTAGCGGCTTTTGCTTGACCTGATTTACGCATGTTATCAATCGCTAATTCCATATCGCCATTAGCTTCAACTAGCGCTTTTTTACAATCCATCATGCCCGCAGCTGTGCGTTCACGAAGTTCTTTAACCATAGCAGCAGTAACTGACATTGGATAATTCCTCAAATTTTAATACCAACTTAATGGTAAGGTATAAATGCATTAAAGCAGAAGCATTGAGCCTCTGCTTTATTAAAGATAAAAAATAAGTTTTTACTAGAGCTAATTACTCAGCTTCTACAAAACCGTCTTTTTCAGCTTGTACTGCGATGTTTTGCTCACGACCTTCAATCACAGCATTTGCAGCGCTATCAAGGTATAAAGTAATTGAGCGAATTGCATCATCGTTACCTGGAATGATGTAATCGATGTTGTCAGGGTTTGAGTTAGTATCAACAACAGAAATTACTGGGATGCCAAGGTTGTTAGCTTCTTTAATTGCAATGTGTTCGTGATCGGCATCAATGATGAATAAAACGTCAGGTAAACCACCCATGTTTTTAATTCCACCTAAACTTTTATCAAGTTTTTCCATTTCACGAGTACGCATTAACGCTTCTTTTTTAGTAAGCGCTTCAAAAGTACCATCAGAGCTTTGAGACTCAAGGTCTTTTAAACGTTTGATTGATTGACGTACTGTTTTCCAGTTAGTCAACATGCCACCCAACCAGCGGTGATTTACGAAAAATTGATCTGATTTTTCAGCAGCATTTTTAACAGCATCGCTTGCAGCACGTTTAGTACCAACAAACAATACTTTACCTTTCTTAGACGATACGTTGTTTAAAACAGCTAAAGCATCATTAAACATAGGAACAGTTTGTTCTAAGTTAATGATATGAACTTTATCACGTGAACCAAAAATGAACGGCTTCATTTTTGGATTCCAGTAACGAGTTTTGTGTCCGAAGTGAACACCGGCTTTAAGCATATCGCGCATTGAAACGTTTGGCATTTTATTTTCCTTTATGGGGTTAAGCGTTCATACACCCAATATACACGACCCTTATTGCTACTTTACAAAAGGTAAAATTAGCTGAGCACCCCGGTATATCTTTATAAGATGTATGTGAGTTTATGGTTAATACCACCCATGGCAGTATCTATTTAACGGCTAAATCAACCAACCAGAAAAAACTTTTCTAGTAACAATTAATTTAGCGCGGCACTTTATAACACAATTATGTGTAAGTAGCCATATAAAACACCCCTGTACGTACTAATATTAACTACAGATAGGTAAAATCAATTAATAGGACTTTAATTAACCAAACTTTCAAAGTTTGTTTAAAAATTAAATAGGTTATTTTAGCCACACACGTTAAAATCGCGCCTTAACTTTGTTATCACACTATCGAATCAAGAGTCACCATCACATGAATGCCGAACTTTTTTTTATTTATGACAGTCATTGCCCTTGGAGTTATGCCGCCACCCCGTTAATAAACGCTATTAGTGCTGCTTTACCAGAAATACAGTTAAACCTTTGGCATAGTGCTCGTTACGAAGGAGATGAATTAATAGCTAGCCAAATATTAACCGCTGTAACTAATGACAGTAATATTGAATTTTCTTCTTCATATCTAGACAAGTTAACCACTGAAAAAGACTCAACCATCAGTGCGAACTTGCTAGCGTGGACACAATCTAAAAGTCCTCAGCTAGTGCTGCCTTTATTAAACGCTATTCAAGAGAAGCATTTTCAGCAAGGAAGTCCACTAACTAACGAAAATGATTTCACTGACATTATCACTAATTTTAAGCTATCTCCCCCCAGTAAGGTTTTTAATAATAATAAATTAGCTAAAGACGCGGAAATCACCATAAACAATATCCTTCAACTACAAGAGGTTATTGAAACATCAGCTATTCCAGCTTTATTGCTCGCTGTTGATGAAAATCTTATAATGCTGAATCATAATTTTTATTTAAAACAGCCAGAGTCTATTGTTGAAGCAATTATGCTTGAACTAAAGTAAATAACGTTCAAAATTTGATTTATTTGGGCTAAAATACTTGCAAGTTAATAGATATCTTTTCAATGCTTTGAAAAATTAAGGCATATTAAACACAAAACATGAGGATTAAATGGGTATAAAAATTAAAAGTCAGGAAGAAATTGCAAAAATGCGTATTGCAGGGCAACTCGCTGCAGATGTACTAGAAATGATAGCTCCTCATGTGAAAGAGGGTATCACGACTGACCAATTAAATACTCTTTGCGCTGACTTTACAGAAAAAGTACAAAATGCTATTTCAGCACCATTGAATTATCATCATTTTCCAAAGTCTATTTGTACTTCGGTTAATCATGTAGTTTGTCATGGTATCCCCAATGATGTTCCACTTAAAAATGGTGATATTGTTAATATCGACATTACTGTTATTAAAGATAAATACCACGGTGATACCAGTAAAATGTTCACCGTTGGCGAAGTATCTGCAGAAGATAACCGCTTATGCCGCCTTACTCAAGAAGCACTTTATGTTGGTTTGAAAAAAGTAAAGCCAGGTGCTGCTTTTGGAGAGATTGGCGCAGCAATCCAGAAATTCATCAAGAAATCAGGACGTTACTCTATTGTTAAAGAATATTGTGGTCACGGTATTGGTTTAGAGTTTCATGAAGATCCACAAATCGTTCATTATAAAAACAATGATAAAGAAAAAATGCTAGAAGGCATGTGTTTTACTATTGAGCCTATGATTAACTTGGGTCGTGCCCAAACCGTTACTGACAAAGTGGATAATTGGACTGTAACAACGATAGACGGTAAAAAATCGGCCCAATGGGAACATACCATCGTAGTTAATAAAACGGGTTGTGAAATATTAACGTTAAGAAAGGAAGAGGTATTACCTAGACTTTTACACAATTAGCTTTAATTAATTTATCTGTGCGTGATGATTACTATTCAAGTACTCATCGCGTAGTTAACCAATAAGAGAAATCAGCTTGCAACTCCATTCTATTCTACCTACAGATTTTAGTGAAAAATTGGCATTAACGACTGAACTACTTAGCAGTCAAGAGCTTTGCGAATTGAGTCAATATTTTAACACATGGCTACAAGACCAGTTCTCTTTAGAAGACACAGGGGAATTAATTGCAACTCGGGCAGATTTTGTTGACCAAGTATTAACTAAACTTTGGTGTCAGCACCAGCTTGATGAATACCAAATAAGTTTAATTGCTGTTGGCGGCTATGGTAGAGGAGAACTCCACCCACATTCTGATGTTGACCTGCTTCTACTCACTCAAGAGAAAACAGATAAACTCCTTGAAAATAAAATTTCGGCTTTTATTACCCAGCTATGGGATATAAAACTAGATATTGGCCATAGTGTTAGAAGTGTAAAAGAATGTTTAAGGCAGGCGAAAAATGATGTAACTGTCGCAACAAACCTTATGGAGATGCGTTTAATTTGTGGTAATGAACCTCTCAGTCAACAGTTACAGCCATTATTAAATCAAGACGTATTTTGGACCTCAAAGAAGTTTTTTATAGCGAAACGAAGCGAGCAGGAAAAACGCCACCAGCAATATCACGGAGCAGCATACACTCTCGAGCCCAATTTAAAAGCAAACCCAGGTGGACTTAGAGACATTCAAACCATAGCCTGGGTCGCTAAACGGCACTTTGAAGCTGACTCACTTGAAGAGTTGGTTGAACATAACTACTTAACTCAAAATGAGTTTTATGAGCTATTAGAGTGTCAAGATTATTTATGGCGAATGCGTTTTGCCCTACATTTTGTTGCAGGGCGCAGTGAAAACCGTCTATTATTTGATTATCAAGCAGACGTTGCTACTCTTCTGGGATTTGGAGGCCAAGGTAAAGCTTCTGTAGAGCGTATGATGAAGCGATTTTTCCGAGTTATTGGTCGAGTGGCAGAATTAAATTCCATTTTATTACAGCATTTCGAACAGGCTATATTAATTCAGAATGACAAAGCAAAAATTATTACTATAGACCGAGACTTTTACTTTTCAAATGGCTTAATTAACACCCGTAATGCTCGTGTTTTTATGACTCCCGCAAAAATCATAAAAATGTTTTTACTTATTGCACAAAATGACCAAATTAAAGGCATTCACTCTCAAACATTAAGAGTTATGAGGAATGCACGCAGGCGCTTGATCTCTGGATTGAATGACTATGCTGAAAGCCGACGTATATTTATTGAAATTATTCGTCATCCCAGAGGCCTTGGTTTAGCCTTTACATTAATGCACCGCCACAGCATTATTGGCGCATATTTACCAGAATGGCGTAGTATCGTTGGTCAAATGCAGTTTGATCTGTTTCATGCTTACTCTGTAGATGAACACAGCTATCGTTTGATTAAAAACCTTTATAGATTTAGCCAAGCTGAACATAATCACGAATTCCCTTTATGTTCAAAAATAGTTCAGCGCAACAGAAAACCTGAAGTCTTATTTCTAGCCGGTATTTTTCATGATATTGCTAAAGGGCGTGGTGGAAACCATGCAGAGCTAGGAGCTATTGATGCCTTAGAATTTAGCAAGATCCATCAACTAAACAATCATGACGGCAGAATGATTTCATGGTTGGTAAAACACCACTTACTAATGTCTGTTACAGCTCAGCGTCGTGATATTTCTGATGAAAGCGTTATCCAAAAATTTGGCGAAATAGTACGTGATGAAGCCCACCTTGATTTTCTCTATTGCTTAACCGTTGCAGATATGAGGGCAACCAACGAAAGCCTATGGAATGGTTGGAAAGCGAGTTTATTAGAAGAATTATATTTTAATACCAAACGTGCATTCAGAAGAGGACTGGAAAAACCTGTCGATTTACGGTCTAAAATACGTGAAAATCAACGTCAAGCAATTGATTTACTGCAAGAGTGTAATATTGACAATACCGCCTTTGAGCCATTATGGCAGGACTTTAATGCTGATTATTTTCTGCGCTATACGCCTGAGCAGATATTTTGGCACAGTCAAAATATATTAACGCACTATAACAGCATCCCCTTAGTGTTAATCAGTCCCATACCGTACCGAGGTGGTACTCAGGTATTTATTTATACTAAAGCACATAAAAATATTTTTGCTGCAACCGTTTCTTTATTAGCAACAAGAAAGTTGTCCATTCATGACGCAAAAATTATTACCAGTAAGTCAGGTTATACCCTAAATACTTTTGTGGTATTGGATCACAGAGGAAAAGCGATTGACGATCAAAGTAGAACTAGAGATATTGCCCAAGCGATAACAAGTACGTTAATAAACCAAGCTTTTACTGACATAAAAATCCAACCAATTTCACAACGACTAAAGAATTTTACTACACCGACGAGTGTAAGCTTTATTAAAACAAACAATAAACGTGGTTCTTTATTAGAAATTGCCACAAGAGATCGCCCTGCACTTTTAGCGATGATCTCACGAATATTTCGTGATAACCAAATTCATATTCATTCAGCTAAAATCACCACTTTTGGTGAAAAAGCTGAAGATGTATTTACTATTTCAAACAGTCAAAATCAAACGCTAACAGAACAAGAGCAAACTGATTTAACAACCATATTATGTGATGAACTTTCATAAAGTTCTCAATTAACGTTTTAAAATTATCATTAAGGAAAAGACAATGAGCGCATTACAAGAGATCATCGAACAAGCTTTTGAAGATCGTAATAACATCACACCAGCGACAGTATCAAGTGAAACAAAACAAGCGGTACTAGACGCACTAGCGGCATTAAATAATGGTTCAGCACGTGTTGCTGAAAAAATTGCAGGTGAATGGGTAGTACATCAATGGCTTAAAAAAGCAGTATTACTCTCTTTTCGTATTTGGGACAATAAAGTAGTCGACGGCGCTGAAAGTACTTTTTTTGATAAAGTGCCAATGAAATATACAGGATATACTCAAGAGATGTTTGAAGCTGACGGCGTTCGTGTAGTCCCAGGTGCATCAGTACGTACAGGCAGTTATATTGGCAAAAACGTTGTTGTTATGCCAAGTTTTGTTAACATTGGCGCTTTTGTCGATGAAGGTTGTATGATTGATGGCTGGGCAACGGTTGGCTCGTGCGCTCAAATAGGTAAAAATGTACATTTATCTGGCGGTGTGGGTATTGGTGGTGTATTAGAGCCCCTTCAAGCTGGCCCAACCATTATCGAAGATAACTGCTTTATTGGCGCACGTTCTGAAATTGTTGAAGGCGTAGTTGTTGAAGAAGGCGCTGTGATATCAATGGGTGTTTATATTGGTCAAAGCACTCGTATATTTGATAGAGAAACAGGTGAAGTACATTACGGTAGAGTACCTGCAGGCTCGGTAGTTGTTCCAGGAAATTTACCTTCAAAATGTGGCACTTACAGTTTGTATGCTGCGATTATTGTAAAAAAAGTCGATGCTAAAACTCGCGCTAAAGTCGGCATCAATGCCCTTTTACGTTCAGTCTCTGAAGATTAACTGTTTACACTTAATTTACTATTATAAACAATCAAAACACCTTATTTATAGTCTATAAATAAGGTGTTTTTTTATCGGATTGGCTTTTATGATACCAAACAGTTAAATTTTTGACGTTTAAATAAACAACACCAATCAGTGCCACCAAAAGTATTCCCTACTAATTTTAACATGTTAATTACTAACTCTTTTGGATGATAATTAAACTTAATTATCAACAAGATAACAAACAATTTATTTTATTACCACCTAAATTAACACTGTCAAATTTACCATTGGCATAACACTTGCCTTTCATAGTTTAATTCACTAAAAATGTTGTTACTAAATTATGAAGTTATTTAAAATTACTGGTCTACTATTCATCACGACCTTTTTAATCTCTTGCAGCAGTTCTTCTCATTTATCTCAAGCACGAGAGATGAACTATCATCAATCGACTTTCGAAAAAACAATATTTACACCTGTGAATGAAAATACCATCAAAAAATCATTCTCTTCAGATCATCAGTTAATGATGTCATTACTTAACAGGCCGATGACGGCTGATCAAACAATGATGTTAGCCTTTACTCAACAAACAAAGACCCAAGGTTCTTCCATAGTTAACTTTGTTAGTATTCGAGGGGACAAAAAACAAGAAAGTCAGCGCTATGAACAAGTTAATCGCTACTCTGCTCTTATCGCAAAAGATATTAACTCAGTTAGTATCAGTGGCGCTTTATAGGCTTCTACCAACCGAACTAATTCAACTCTAAGTTGGTCAATTAATTAATCCGTTTGGTATTACACCTGCCAATCCAAAAGTTTAAACACTTGAAGCCATTGTTCATCAAAAGGCACAGAAATAATTATATTTTCACCGGTAATTGGGTGGGTAAATGCCAACTCTTTAGCAATTAACATCAATCGTTTAAAACCAAAATGTTCAATAAAAAAGGGGTTTTGCTTGTTATCACCATAATTAATATCACCAATTATTGGATGTCGCAAATGTGAGAGATGTCGGCGTAATTGATGACGACGTCCTGTTTGTGGTAACAGCTTAATGAGCGAATAGCGCACACTGCTATATTTCCCTAAAGCTACAGGTAAGGTTGCAGTTTTCATTGAGTAATAATAAGTTTGAGCTTCTTGTGCAGGCTTGTCTGGGTTAACATTTTTATCCCCTAATTTATCAAGCTTTTCTTTTAATGGGTAATCAATCAACTCCTCCCCCAACAAGTGACCTCTTGTTAAAGCATAATAGGTTTTTTGAATGCTTTTTCCACCTTCATTTTCACTAAAAGCCTGCCCCAGTTTTTGTGCCATTTCTTTGGTTAGCGCAAATAACAACACCCCCGATGTTGGTCGATCTAGCCGATGCACAGGATAAACATATTGGCCAACTAAATCACGAACCAACTGCAAGGCAAAATAAATTTCATCTTTATCCATAAAGCTTCGATGGACAAATAAACCAGCAGGTTTATTTACTGCAACTAAATATTCATCTTGATATAAAATGGTTAATTGTGGTTTATTTCGTTCATATTCGATTTCTTCAGCTGTTAAACTGGTTAATTCTTCTGACGTCATTTTCTAGGTCATCATCTTTGGCTAAGAAGGCTTTTATTAACATAAGTTGATCAATAATTACCATGGTGTTAATCCATAATTATCTCTATAATACCGCTCTGATACAATAATCACTTATTAATAAATTCAATTTACTATGTCTGAAACTCCCACTTCTCCTTCGAACATCACTACTATTAGTGAACTTCTATCTTTATCGAGCAGCCAATACCGTGTTTACGATTTAGGCCGTAGAATCGATAAAATATCGAAAGAGCAATTTAATAAAATAGAATTGAATCAACTGCCCTATCCTTACCCATCTCAAGGACATGCGTTTATCGCCATTGCCTTTTGGCAGATACAAGCTTCACAACCTTTTTTATGGTTTTTAAAACTGCCTCTTGATGAACGAGGCTTGATCAATCAGGCTGCATTAAGCCACTTTATTGCCATTATTATTGAGGCTTTAGGAACTAACTTAACCGTTGATCCCAGCGAAAAGCAAGAGGAGTTACTAAAGGGTAATCCTTATCATTTTACCCCTGCGCAATATAAGTTAGCTTCGCTAAACAGCAAAATAAAACTTGAATTAAAACAGCCTGCAAGTGAATACTTTCAGTTATGTCATCAATATCTGTCAGGTAATTTAACTTGGGATAATTGGCACAAGATTCCGGTACAAGGTATTTGTGATTTTGCTGCGAAAATTAATGATAAAAGCAATACCACAACCTTAGTTTCAGCGTTGCCACACATAGCCAATGAGGTTTTACTTCCATTGTGTAGCGCTTTAGAAAATGAAGTACTACCATTAATCCTTATCGACGCCATTATTAAATACTATAAAAATGTGCCCGATGATAAAAATCAGCTACCAACTCATTCTCATTTGTTAAGGGCTTTATCAGCTAGTTGCCAACACCCTCATATAATCGATTTTGTGAAACAACTTTTAAAAAACAAAAAATTACCAACAGAAATTTTAATTATTCTTTCTGGTCGTTGTTGGCAATTGTGGCAAGAGCCAGAAATGTTAATGGATTATTTAGAATGTGTAGTTCAAGCTTCTGACCAACCATTATTTAGTGCAATTTTTAAAGATTTAGTTGCTATTCCAACTATCAGACCCAATGTATTTCAATGTATGAGAGCGCCACAACGCAGCAATGAACTTGCTCAAGCCATTGGCATGTTGTTTTCAACAGATAAAGAATAGAATAGAGATGACTTATGGAAAATATTTATTACCTGCTTGGTTTTTGTTTATTGTGTTGGTATTTCGTTTACATCAGAAAGGTCTCAGAGGCAGCACTTAAGCATTGTCAGCGTTATTGTGATAACGAGAACTTGCAGTTTATTGCCATAGCAAGGCGTTCCAGTCGATTTAAATTTACTAAAAAAAGTGGCTTTCATCTTTTTAGCCTCTATGATTTTGAGTTTAGCGGCGATGGCGACTCTTGTTACCAAGGAGTGGTTAGTTTAAAAGCGTTAAAACTAGATCGTGTTGAATTACCCGCTTACAGGGTTCATTAAAAAAATATAGCGTTAATATGAGCCTTTCGTCACTCTTTACCCTAGCTTTTACACTTACCTTGACATTCAGTACTCTAAAGTAAAAAGTAACTCACTCAGATCAGGTTGCCACTGAAAGTCTTTTAATTTGATTCTGGCGCCAATAACCACAACCTGTTCACCTTGCAGTAAACCACGTTGTTTAAAAAAATATTCGCTGCCCAGTGGGAAAGATATTTTTCCTTGAGAGTTTATCACCCGATACCAAGGAACTTGCTGACCTTGCCAGCCAGCTTTAGGCACACTGCCTAAAGCTTTCCCGACCATACGAGCTCTTCCGGGTAATCCCGCTAAATCTGCAACTTGCCCATAACATGCCACCTTGCCAGAAGGGATCAATTGCACTGTTCGCCAAATTTGTACATGTAAAGGGTTAATGACATCCTTATTTACCATGGAAGTATTTGTCCATTTGAGTGTCTAAAAATACCGGACTCGCTTAACTTCAAGTCATTAATTAACTCAACTAAACGCCCTGCCGCCGTAGCAGCACTGATATCACCGCCATGATTTACCATATCAGTTTGAACATAACCAGGATGATATATACCCACACTAATCTGTTGATTTAATAAATCTTTACTTAACGACATTGCTGCTGCATTCAATGCTGCTTTTGACATCCTGTAGCCGAACCGGCCACCTGATCCATTATCACTGATAGAGCCCATTCTTGAAGTAATCATTGCTATTTTACCTCCCTGTACAAGATTGTGCTGTAAAGCATGAACAACTCTTAAGGGAGCAAGCGCGTTAACTTCAAATTGTTCACGAATAGAATCGCAATTAAAATCAGATAAATTTTCATCTCGTAAGATACCCGCATTACAAACAAGCACATCAATTGAAACATCTGACAATTCATTACTCATCTGCTTAATGCCGCTATTAGTTGCAACATCAACACCTTCAATAACCTTTACTGACAAATTTTTAAGCTCAATTGATGATTGACGACACAAACCATAAACAGTATCACCTTGCTTTTTAAAGTATTGAGCCATTGCTAAACCAATGCCTCGATTTGCACCTGTAATTACAATAGTGTTATTCATGGATGACCCCTTTTTGGTAATTGAATTTAATAAAGCGATTAACTTTACTAAAAATGATTAAACTCAGCTAACAATAAACGCTTTATTTCTGTTACTAGTTTAACCATTTAAACTAATATGCCAAAATGTTAATAATTATTAATTTTCACCCGAGCATTCGATGAATTGTCTTCAATCAATTGAGTTGATAAACAGCTTTAGTCTTTCCCCTATAAACATAAATACCCAACTTCATGCCACTAAGCGTGAAGTATTAGAGCAACAAAAAAAAATCAGTCTACCTCGAGAACTCAAACTATATATAGAGCAAGTTTGTTCTAAGCAAAGTTTGACCATTACTGGTGTAGGCCATCCAATTGAACTTTTATCAATTGAACAACTTTCTTGGAAAATGGAAGGCTTTAATTTTGACTCAGTCAAACAAAAAGATATAACTGGCTGGCAAGATACTTGGTTTTTAATCGCTAATGAAGGTGGTGAGCCAGTTATTGTTAATTTTGATGACAAACATGAATTGTCGCCTGTTTACAGTGCAATGAAAACAACTGACGGTTGGGATTTTGCCCAAGTAGCAGACTCTATTGGTCAGTATTTATTCTGCGCTAAAGCGATTGAGCACGCAATGAACTTTCCTAGTGTTGATGAACCACTTGATGAAGACTTCAACTTAGCAACACCTGCAGCAAATTGGCTATTTCCTTTATTAAAAACTCACGCTTCAAACCATTTTGATGAATGGGCATCGGTATTTGAAAACTACTTAGACTAGCTGATAAAATCAGCTCTGGAGTAAATATGAAAAGTTCTAGCAAAGCATTATTGTTATCTGCCCTTGTATTCCCAGGTGCAGGACACTACAGTTTGAAAAAGAATAGACACAGTGTCGTTATTGCTAGCACCGCAATGCTTTGTCTTTATATTGTCTTTAGTAAGATCATCGAAAAAGCACAAGAAATAGCGGAAAAAATTCAAACCGGTGAAATAGCTATTGATATTGAGGCTATCTCACAAGAGTTACATAGCCATGCATTTTCTGGTGATATTCAGCAAATAAATCTTGCTCTAGCTGTGCTTATATTTATTTGGCTCTGGGCCATATTTGACAGTTACCGATTAGGACTAAAGCAGGATAAAGTGAATGCGGCGCTTAAAGCAAAAGAATTAAATAAATAACCTATTAATGTGAAAAGTTAACCACAATAATTACTATTCTGCCTTAATGTTATATTGAGCAAAGTAAAGCGAGATTATTGTATCAACTTTTACGTTAATAACGTCACCCACTGAATTATTTGTTATTGGTACCACTATATTGAAGATGGTGAGATATTTATATCTTAGTATTCGTTAAACAAATAAATTAATTCACAACCCCATTTAAAAAACAGAAGTTGTAATGATTAACTTTAACTCAGTACTAATAACTAATAACTAATAACTAATAACTAATAACTAAGCCAATGACTTCATTTATATTTATTGCAACACACAGTGCGGTAGCGTATTTACACTTTCTGTTGTCATGGCGATTTTTTCCGCAGCGAAAAAACGAGTTTAGCCTTTATGTTTTTTGGTTAATGATGGTACTAAGTTGCTTACTGCATGTAAGTTATGCCCTTTCACAGTTGCTTATAACAATTAACACCAACGATACTATCACCTTCAATAGTTATATTGTTCTTTTTGGCTATTGGTTGCTGGCATTTTTACCAGCATTGTTAGCAACTTTATTTATAGGGGAGTTAACCATAAGTCCCAAAAAATCCAATGTATTAATCAAGGCCATCGCTTCATTTAACCGAAATATCAAAAAATTATTTATTTCAAGTTTGCTAATTTCAGTATTCACCCTGCTTTTATCGTTAAATGCAATGTTGACTCAAAGTGATTTTCAACTTAGTTTTGGTAATCATTATGCCCTGTACTATATGTTTACTTTTGGTATTTTGTGGCTACTAATGTTTGCACTTGGCTTTAGACCTAACCCAGATAACGGCAACGTTATTAAACCAATATTTCGCCTATTAATGGCCAGTTTAATTATTCTGTATGCCATTGCACATATATTTGACTTTGAAGAAATATGGCGAATAATTCCGATTATAACGACCGTAGGTTTGTCTCTTTGCTTTTGTTGGTACCGATTTAGAACTCAGTTTATTGACGTAATAATTAACCAATTCATAAGAATAATAATAACAATATTTATAACATTTGGTTTTGTTAACCTTTGGCAGATAAGCCAACAATACAATATTGATTTACAATATCTTGCTGTTTTTACATTTCTAATCGCAACAGCAATTGTTTATCAACAACTTAACCGTTTATTAATTCAAGTTTGGCATCCACCTACTGCCAAACTTGAATTAATACATGTTGAACTCCCAGGTTTATTAGCAAAATCTCACGCCCCACAAGCAGCAATTAATATTACAGAGCAGTATTTAACAAAATTATTTAATGCGACTATCATCATTAACCGTAAAAACAATGAAGAATTACAGTTGATAGCTGTTGACGGTGACCCCCAACTTAACATTCAATTAGGCTATCTAAGAGGTTGGATGCCATGGTTTTCTGAAGCCATTTTTTGGGTGAGAACCTCAGGTCTTTACTTACAGAAGCATTTAAAAATTTTAGCGAGTTTAGAAAAAGAGCATCGTCAAAGGCTTAATACTGAAGCATTAATTTCCTTGGCTGCGAAAGCAGAGTTACAAGCGATGAGATCACAAATAAGACCCCACTTTCTCTTTAATATTTTAAACTCAATACACTGTTTTGTACGAACGGATCCAAAAATGGCAGAACAAACCATTGAGATTTTGTCAGAAATAATGAGAAGTGTGTTGATAATGTCTGATCAAGACACTGTTGAATTGCATAAAGAATTATCCGTTGTTGAAAAATACTTATTCATTGAAAAAATAAGATACGGTGAGCAATTCACCTATGCTATTAACATCAGCACTCAATGTAATAATCTGCTTATTCCTCCATTTTCCGTGCAACCATTGGTTGAGAATGCGATTAAACATGCCGTCGATGCTCAGTTTGAACCAGTAAACATTTTAATCAATGTGAAAATTGTCGCTGATGATTTACTCATTGAAGTAATTGATGACGGGCCAGGGTTGTATCAACAGACCTCATCATTAGGCTTAGGGATTGCGTTAAATAATATTAAAAGCCGCTTAGCCCTCTTATATGGCAAAACTAGCCAGTTGAAGCTAATTAACAACCAATTAAAAGGAATAAAAGCAGTCATCAATATTCCTCTACCTAATCCAGCTCTAAAATGAATGAAGTCATAAACTATGATTAAAGTGCTTATTATTGATGATGAAATGCCAGCTAGGCAAAAATTACAAAATTTTGTTGAAAATGATCAGCGGTTTAAACTAATTGGCCAAGCTAAAAATGGTCAAGAAGCGCTTAATAAAATAACTGAGCTACGCCCTGACTTGCTGTTATTAGACATTCAGATGCCAGGAATGACTGGTTTTGATGTATTACGTTTAATGGATAAATCAAGCCCCGCTATAATTTTCACTACCGCTTATGATGAATATGCAGTGCAAGCATTTGAAGTTTCGGCGATTGATTATTTATTAAAACCTATCTCTGAACAAAGGTTACAACAGGCCTTAGATAAAGTTGTAAAACTAACCTCTGTGAACTGGGACGATAAAGTTAGTCAGGTTTTAAATCATTTACATCATAAAAAATATATTAAGACCCTAGCCGTACGGCATTTACAGCGTGTTAGCCTTTTAAAAGTTGAGGAAATTTGCTTCATTATTTCTGAACACAGATTAATTAACGTTTATAACAATGAAAATCAGCGGTATTGGACTAATGAAAACCTCATTCAGCTTGAGTCTCGTCTTGATCCTGAACTGTTTATGAGGATACATCGTAATGCAATTATTAATTTAACAGCAAATTTTGAAATTCAAACTTGGGACAGTGGTAGATTAAAATTGCACTTTGAAGATAAACAAACGCTAACTGTGAGTAGAGAGTATGCAAAAAAGCTCAAGAATCATTTCAACTTTTAACTTGCTAATTAAGCTGTATGTTCTCTATTACTGAAACTTGTTTTATTATTTTGCGATACGTATTGCAATAGTACTCATTATTCCATCTTCTTTGTATTGTGCTTCTTTTAACAAAGGAATAACAATATGTATAACAAACTATTCTTTGCTCTATTAGCATTAAACTCCGCACATGCCAATAATATTAATTTACCCGAAAATAATGCTGAGCACATTAAATTAGGTGAGCTGACTATTGAAGTACGTAATATTAGTAAAATGGAGGGAAATATTAATATTGCTGTATTTCACAACAAAGATAAATGGTTAAAAAAGGCAATTTTTTCAACTAGCTTAATAATAGATGATGAAAACTGTCAACAATCAAGCTGTCACTGGTTAATCAAAAACATTAAATATGGTGATTATGGTATTGCTACATTTCATGATGTGGATAAAGATGGGAAAATGAAATATAGCTTTTTAGGCATGCCACAAGAAAACTATGGGTTTTCTAATAATAAAACTTCATTTTTTGGCTTACCCCCTAGTTGGAATAAGGCGACATTTAAGGTTAATAAACAGGAAGTAACTCATACCATCAATTTATTGTAACTTTGGCTCTATACCAACCTAAAAGTCTCATTATGGTTAATACTTATGAGACTTTTTCATTAGGGTTTAAGCAATTATTTAGCTTTATAAATAATCATAGGCTGAACTTTTAAATATGTAATCGAGCGCCATAACCATTCTAAAGGTCCAAATTGGAAGTGCCTTAACCACCATCTAGAAATCAATGCCTGATTGATGATTATAATTGCAACAATGATTATCTGGTCAGCTCTCGCTACCTCTCCAAACATTGCACCAGCATAGCCATAAAATAGAGTACTTAGGATAATTGAATGTGAAATATAATTGGTTAGTGCCATTCGCCCCATTGGTGCTAGCCAAGAAAAAAACATTTTAAACCGGTTATTAATAATTAACCACATCAAGCCACCTAAATAACCAGCAGTTAACACATCTTTTCCAAGAGTAAACAGTCCTTGTGAGGCAAGTTTTATTTCAAAAGCTGAATCTGTGGCAGGATGCAGATTGATCATTACGCCAGTGATCGTTAGGAAAAGACCAAAACCTCCACCAATAAGAGTTAGGTATTTAAAAAAGACAATATGCTGATCTGGTTTTCGCATTATGCCACTAGCAATTAGCCAGTAACCGATAAAAAACACAGGGATACCAATAAACAATGTACCAAGAGGCGCCACTTTCAAACGCACCATTGCAACTTTTATTCGGTATAAGGTAGCAAACCAATAACTACTTTGAGTAAAGGCTGTTACTTCTTCGTTAGACATGTTTTTTCTAGTGTTATACTTTTTAATTGCTACTTCTACATCAGAATTTAAATTTTCATTTGCTGCTTTTATCTCACTGTCTGAAACATTGGACGACTTAATGTATGGTTGATGAGAAAAAGAGCTTTTACTATTAAGTATCGGCTCATTATTATCTACTAATGTGGCTAACCTTTGATCGGTTAAAATGATGATATTTTGTTTATACTGCCACTCTTTCATCACATCTTGGTTATCATTGGTTAACCCCAGATAAATGGCACCTATAAGTGGAATCATCACTGGTATTATCAACATGACTAAACCAATACGTAAAAATACAATTGGCTTGTTGAAACGCTTAAATTTCTTCGTATGAATAATAGAAATCCAAGCAAGCATCATTAATCCGCCAATGGCATAAAGATTTAGAATATCGCCACTCCAAATAAACACCATATGAATTACCCCCATGAAAAATAAAAACATCATGCGCCTAACAAATAAACTTATATAGGCGCGATTACTTTCTTGTGCCTTTATAATCATAATCGCAAAACCCATACCAAAAAGTAGCGTAAATAATTTCCAAAACTTCCCCTCAACAAAGACTTTAATAAACCAACTAGCTGCCCAATCTAAGCCCGTGAGATTTACATCAAAACGTCCTATTTCAGCCAAGGGACGATTGAACCACTCTATATTCATTAACAAAATTCCAATTAAAGCAAAGCCCCTAATGATATCCAAAGCAACCACCCTGTTAGTTGACGTTACAGGACAATGTTGAACTAAACTTCTACCATGAATTCCATCAACAATCTGACTTTCACTATTTCTCATACCTTTACCTTCAATAGTTAATATTTTTCTAAATTAAATAAAGAATACGTAAAGCCGATTTATCTGAGAAAGAGTTTAGAACGGATTTAATATTAACCGTACCAACAGCACTATTTTTTATTCAAGAGCCTATTTTCGAATAGCAGAAACGAAAAACCCTTTGATAAAGGAAATATCAAAGGGTTTTGTGAGACTTAGTGCTTATTATCTATTACTTATTACCGAAGTTTATTTCCCTTTTCATCCCAAACTTCAACATCACCTAAGTTCAGTGCGCGAATATTAGCTTCCGTTTTACTTAAATCACCAATAACAACCCAAACCATAGCATCTGGTTTAAATGCCGATTTTGCTAATTCAGCCATCATTGAAGGGGTCATATTTTCATACTTGCCTTTTAAAGCTTCAGCAGACTTTTGATCTCTTCCTAAATCATCATTCGCAACCATATGGCCTAATACTGAATTCGCTTTTTCAAAGCGTCCTGGCAAAGTTAATGTTTTACTTTTAACGAAGAGGTCTAACTCGGCTTGTGTCGCTGGTTTATCAGATCTATAGCGCGTAATTTCACCAATAACTTCTTTCATCGCTGCAGCGGTTTTATCAGTTTGAACTGGCGCATAGTTATACCAAACACGCTGCCCTCGCGCTGAAGAAATACCAGTGTATGCGCCGTAAGCCCACCCTTTGTCTTCACGTAAATTCATGTTCATACGCGCAGTAAAAGTACCACCTAAAATACCGTTCATGGTTTCAAGTTCAAGATAATTTGCAGTGCCTGAAGATGGCATTAAATGGCCAGCTATAATCATACTTTGTGGTGAGTTAGCACGATCAACCAAAATTACTTTTGTTTTAGTTGCTAGGGCAACATCTTTAAATGACTTGGTGCCTTTAGCAATTCTAGGTTTTTCCCATGAACCAAAAGACTTCTCTAACTGTTGGGTAATTTGTTCTAAGTCTGTATCGCCAGCAACAAAAATCTTAGCATTATCAGGCCTTATCCAAGCTTGATGAAACTTTACCAAATCATCAGTGGTTATTGACATAACCGATGCTTCAGTACCTGAACTAGGGAAGCCGTAAGCATGTGCTTGGCCATAAAGTGCTGGTTTTAATATATTAAAAGCAACCGCTTGAGGATTGTTTTGACTTTTCTTAATGCCCTCAATAGTCAATGCTTGATCACGCTTCATATCAGCCTCTTTAAAAGCTGGGTTCATAACCACATCAGCCCATAAATCAGCTGATTGTGCTAAATTAGCTTTTAATACTGAGGCATTTATTTTAAAGGTATCACGTGAAGAGCTTGCTCCGATATTAGCGCCTAAACGCTCTTGTCTATCAGCTAGTTCAAGTGAAGATAAACTTTTAGTACCTTCATTCATCATACCTAGAGTAAATGAGGCTAAACCTTTTTTATCTTTCACATTTGCTGCATTACCGCCATCAAATACCATACTCATTTCAATCACTGGTACACTATGGCGCTCTGACAAAAATACTTGAATGCCGTTTGAAAGTGTAGCTGTTTGAATATCAGGTAATGAAAGGCTCTTAGCAACACCTGTAGCTGGTAACTTAGAGCGATCAGCTCCTTCTTTAGCCACCTCATGTTTTCCAAATGGTTTAACTGTTATTTTATAGTGCCCATCAGATAACCATTCTTTGGACGTTTTCTGAATATCTTTTACTGAGGCATTCTCAATCCAAGCCAATCGAGTATTAACAAAGTTTGGATTATCCGCATATAACGCACCTTGTGCTAACGTACCGGCTTTACCACCAACCGACTCTAATGAACGAATAACTCCACCATTGATAACCGTTTTCAATCGAGTTAGTTCATTTTCAGATGGACCATTAGCTAAATAATCACTTAAAATGTCATTAACCATTTTTTCCATTTGTTCGGTATCACCACCTGTTTTAAGAGTTACAGATATTGAAAAAATACTTGTTAATTCATGTTTCTCAACTGATGAGTTAACTTCTGTTGCGAACTGTTCCTTATGAATTAATTCTTTATATAAACGGGAGTTTTTACCACCACCTAAAATTTCAGCAGCAAGAGATAGTTCAGTCGCTTGTTTGCTTGTTCGACCTGGTACAGCCCAATTCCAAGTAATACGAGTTTGAGATACGTTATCGAACATTTCTTCAGAAGTATTAATCGTACGTTCTGGGATCATCGATTTCAGATGATGCAGTGGATCGCCCGCAGCGATATCACCAAAATATTTTTGCATTTTTGTTTTAGCCGTTGCTAAATCAATATCACCGGCAAGTACGATAACGGTATTAGCTGCGCCGTAGTATTTTGCAAACCATTCATTTACATCATCAAGAGAAGCAGCATCTAGGTCAGCCATAGAGCCAATAGTTGAGTGTCTATACGGATGACCAGCAGGGAATAGGCCTTCTAAAATACGATACTCAGACATGCCATAAGGAGCGGAATCACCCTGACGTTTTTCATTCTGTACAACTTTACGTTGTTCATCGAGTTTATCTTGAGAAATAGCTCCTTTAAGATGACCCATGCGATCAGATTCCATCCACAAAGCAACATCTAGTGCAGAAGTTGGTACGGTCTCATAATAATTGGTACGGTCATACCAAGTTGTGCCATTTAAACCTGTTGCGCCAATTTCTTGCATTGGTTGAAAATAATCATAATTGGCATTTTCTGAGCCATTAAACATTAAATGCTCAAATAAATGGGCAAAACCAGTTTTCCCAACGGGTTCATTTTTAGAGCCGACGTGATACCAAACACCAACAGAAACAATAGGTGCTTTTCTATCTTCATGGACAATGACTCTTAAACCATTAGGTAATGTAAATTGATCATATTGTAAATCAACAATATCTTTAGCTGGTGTTTGTACCGCTGTATGATTAGTTGTTGATGATTTATTACTACTATCTGCTGTAGATTGACAAGAAAGTGTCATTAACGAAAGTGCAATGGCTGCTGCTATAGCTGTATAATTATTGTTATTCATTTTATCCCTTTAAAATTTCACCATAACTATTGGTGACAAAACTATAGCTGATTTGTAAAAAAATAAATATATGATACATATTTTGAAACAAATTATAATTAACAATAAATTTACATTGTATTGCTATAGTACCTGTTACTATAAAATATACCTAAAATGGGTCAAACACTCTTGTAAAAAGGGCAATATTTGTCATGCTTATACTAATCATTACCGACATATTTGGGTTAAACCAATATGTAAAATCTTTTGCTAAACAGCTAGTAGGTCAAACAGAAGCTAATTTAAAGATAGTTGATCCCTATAATGGAATAGAGCAAAATTTCAATGGTGAAGGTGAGGCTTACAAAACCTTTATAAATAATTGTGGACACCAAAATTATTCAGAAAAAGTAACACAAGCAATACAGAAATTATCAGGTGATACTATAGTTATCGCCTTTAGTGCCGGCGCCTCTGCGACTTGGAAAAGTATGGATGCTAATAATTCAATAAATAAAACCAATAAAATAAAGTATCAGTATATATCTAATTTTATTGGTTTTTACCCAAGTCAGATAAGAAATCAACTTGATGTTGTGCCATGCTGCCCTGTGACATTAGTTTTCCCGAAAACAGAACCACATTTCGATATTGAGCAAACAATAAAGTCACTCTCACTTATAGATAATGTCCGTTGCTTTAAAACATCTTACCAACATGGATTTATGAATCCTTTGTCAAAAAATTATACCCCTACCGCTGAGAGTTATTTTGTTATGAAAATTATTGAAGTTTCTGAAAATCGATTTGATTTTTCAAACATAAATTCAACAATAACAGAAAACACAGCCCACTTTTTTAAGCGATAAACATGAAAATAGAATTGATTGACAGCCCTCACCAAGATTTAATCAATTTTCTTGATAATAAAATTATCGAGTTTAACCGAGCAAATAGAGAGATCAATGATCGCTACCCTATTACAGTAGCGGTTAAAAACAATGAAGGAACGGTAGTCGCTGGAGCTTCAGGAAATACTTTTGGAAATTGGCTTCATTTAACGACTCTATGGGTAAGCGAGGAGCTTCGAGGACAAAACTACGGCAATAAATTATTAAAGGAAATAGAACAAGCAGCAAAACTTCGTGGTTGTAAAGAATGCTTGCTCGATACATTAGACTACCAAGCCATGCCTTTTTACAAAAAGCATGGTTATAACATCACTTGGACTCAAAAAAATTATCCATTAACTGGCTGTAAGTATTTTATGACTAAAACTCTTTAATTAGGACATGAAAAATAAAGTGGAAATCATTACAAAAAGTGAATAACTTTAACATTTCAAGAATTAACACATTGGAAGGGACTTTTAAAATTAAAGGTCACTGGCAAAGGCACCCTCAAAAAATAGTTTTCATTCAACTGGAGATTATGTCGACAGATGGTTGGCAAGTATTAGATCTCAAACATCAATCTATTATAAAGTTAATACCGAAAATTGATGGGTTTGTATTACAGCATTTAATGTTTAACAATTAAACTATTGAAATACTGATCAAATAATACTTTAAAAGCCACTAAATCATTTTTATTAATATATCTAGCGTGGGCTTGATAAAAAGTTGGCTTTTTATAAAGTGCTAATAAAATTTCATTTACCTCAGCAATAAACGCTTCACCCACAACTGTTTTGGTACAAGCAATTCGACCAAAAATAAACGCAGGACTCTTAGCAATAGCAATAGACGTAATATCAGCCGAAGCGTTTATTCTACCATTTAGTGCCTCCAAATCCATTCGGCGTTTAACTTCAGTGGGGAAATCAATTAAATAGTCGATTCTTTTTTTCAATAGCATTTCCATCAAGGCTTTATATCGACCGGTTCCAGCTCGAAGAATTACATTTTCTTTTGGAATTTGACTGATCTGCTTATCTAAATACATACCAAAAGAGCGCCCTTTAGAAAGACCAATAACTTTATCTGGTTGCATTTTAAATAACTCAGATAAGGAGTTCACTTCGCCATGCTGATTAATAATACTCTTAGGTACATCAGAGTGTTTATTATTGTAATATAACCTCACGCCAGGGTAGACGTTTATAGGTAAACTAAAAATATTGTTTAACGCACGTTCATTTGTTTTAACTCTGTTAGCACCACAAATATTGTCAGCAGATTTAAGTAATAGATTTATTCTTGGAATTGTGACTAATTGAAAGGTCAACTTATAATTTTTTAAAGCCTTTATCACTAAGTTTATGGTATCTGTGCCAATAGAAAGCTGATTGTCTTCTAAATAATTTTTTTCATCATCCTTGTCATCGGTTAACCATAAAATCTGAGTTTTATCCTCAATTGCTGCAATAGAAATCGACGAATAAAATGCAAATATTGCCAATAACACAAATTTCAAAAAAAATACCTACTTCAATTATTAATTATCTTAAGTTTAGAATAAATTTTAACGCTTGTAAAAGCGTGCTTTGCTTAGTTAAAATACAAAAGGTATTTTACTTGTCAGTTAAGAGTGTGTATGAAAATTTGGGTCGATGCGGATGCTTGTCCGGTAGTAATTAAAGAGATATTGTTTAAGGCTGCAGATAGGACTAAAATCACTACAACTTTAGTTGCCAACCATCATTTGAAAACACCACCTTCTCGATATATTTCATTTATGCAGGTGAGCGCTGGTTTTGACATTGCAGATGATGAGATAGTTAAAAAGGTGGTGGAAGGCGATCTAGTGATAACCTCTGATATTCCGCTAGCTGATGAAGTAATCACTAAAAAAGCTTATGCCCTTAGCCCAAGAGGTGAGCTATATACAGCCAGCAACATCAAATCACGGCTAAATATTAGAGACTTCATGGACACTATGCGCGCCAGCGGTATTCAAACTGGCGGCCCAGCCCCTTTAAGTCAAAGCGATCGTCAAGCGTTTGCCAACCATCTTGACTCTATATTGAATAAATATAGTCGTCTGAATAAAGAACGTTAGGTTATATTTACCTATCAGAGCTAGCCTAATGTATACCAGTTTATTTTAATCTCTGTACTCAGATAGATAATGTTTTAGCATAAATTCGTGCTTTTTCTAAATCTTCCGCTGTGTCGACACCTTCAACAGGCACATGAGAGCTTGCAACATCTACATGTATTTTTTCGCCATGCCACAATACTCTCAACTGCTCCAGTGCTTCAATATGTTCAAGATCGCTGGCAGGCCAATTAACATAATCCTTAATAAAACTCGCACGGTAAGCATAAATCCCCACATGGCGAAGATAAAAATCACCAACCTCTTTAACGTTTTCCACATTTAAAAAACGATTACGATCATAAGGAATAGTTGCTCGACTAAAATACAAAGCATAGCCATTTTTATCGCACAAAACCTTTACTGCATTTGGATTAAAAGTCTCTTCAACAGAAGAAATTTTTATCGACAATGTCGCCATACGTGCTTGTTGTAGGTGACCGTCTTGCGTAGATAAATTGTTAGCTACTTGGCTAATATTCTCTGGGGGAATAAATGGCTCATCTCCTTGAACATTAACAATCACTTCATCATCGGGGAAATTGTATAATTCCATCACTTCGGCCAAACGCTCTGTACCAGACTGGTGATCAGAGCGAGTTTTACAAACTTCACCACCAAAACTAGCCACGATATTAGCCACTTCATCGTTATCCGTAGCAACTATCACTTGTTTAGCACCACTGAGTTTTGCTTTTTCAACAACCCATTGGATCATAGGCTTGCCATTAATATCAGCGAGCACTTTTCCAGGTAAACGTGAAGACTCAAAGCGAGCAGGAATAACAACTACAAACGACATAATAATCTTCCCTATACTTTATCTTCGTCTAAAGAAATACGGCGAGCTTCGCTTTCTAATAATACCGGGATATCTTTTTCTATTGGATACGCTAAACGGTCAAAATTACACACTAATTCTTGCTGCTCTTTTTTAAAATCAAGCTTACCTTTACATACTGGGCATGCCAAAATTTCCATTAACTTTGTATCAAAAGCCATTTTATCTCTCATTTTTGTATTTAAAAATTGTTTAGTTTTGTTTTTAATTGTTCACGTTCACTTGCTGAAATAACCGCATCTACAGGCAAATACCACCAATTATCCAAAGCAAACGATTTACATTTAACTGCATCTTTTTCCGTCATTAATAAAGGTAATCCATTATCAAAACAACCAAAGTCGATTAAAGAAAATTTATGATGGTCTACAAATCCCTTACGGAAATGTATGTCAAAATTCAGCTCAGCTAAGGTAGCAAAAAATCGTTCAGGAGAGCCAATACCGGCCATTGCATTTATCACTTTATTTTGTGGGATAAACTCAGCTAACTGTCTTCTTTCGCCAGAGATTAAATGGCAAACGACGGTAGCACTTAAATTCATCACCACTTCATTAGCAATAACTGTTTCCTTATTCGCACCATTTTTTATAACAAGGTCGGCTGTTTTCAGTCGCCAAAGGCCTTCTCTTAATGGGCCGGAAGGTAATAATAAACCATTGCCAAATAATCGTTTACCATCCACAACGATAATTTCAACATCTCTTTTTAGGCGATAATGTTGTAATCCGTCATCAGCTAAAATAATATCACAACCTTGAGAGACCAATAAATTAGCATTGCCGACTCTATCAGCGCCCACAGCTACAGGTACCTTACAGCGCTGATATATTAATATGGGCTCGTCACCTGCCTCAATCGAGCTGCTTTTATCGTTAAGCAAATAAGGATAATTAGGAGCATTGCCTCCATAACCTCGACTTATTACACCAGGTGTTAATCCTAGCTCTTGGCATAACTTTACTAATAATACCACGACAGGCGTTTTTCCATTACCACCAATACCTATATTACCAACAACAATAACAGGTTTGTCTATCCGGTAAGATTTAAAAATTTTTGTTGTGTAACAATACCGTCTGAGCTTACTAATCAAAGCAAATAATGCAGTTAAAGGCAGCAGTAATGGAACTATTATCCATTTAGCCGCATGAGATTTAAACCAAACTTTTTCGATTAAGCGCATAAACTAATTTCTGTGTCCATAATGTTAGCTAAATTGAAAATTATGCAGTTGGGCATAAGCGCCTTTTTCAGCCAATAATGATTGATGATCACCTTGTTCGATGATTTCTCCTTGCTCCATAACAATAATCTTATCTGCATTTTCAATAGTCGATAACCGATGGGCAATCACAATACAGGTTCTATTTTTTTGTAATACTTGTAACGCATCTTGGATATGTCGTTCTGATTCAGTATCAAGGGCACTGGTTGCTTCGTCTAGAATTAAAAAAGGTGCATCACACAATAATGCTCTAGCAATTGCAATACGTTGACGTTGGCCGCCAGAAAGCATTGCGCCATTTTCACCAATACAGGTATCAAGGCCTTGTGGCATATTTTCAACAAACTCCATTACATGAGCACTTTTTGCAGCGTTTATTATTTCAGATCGGCTTGCTTTAGGTTTTCCATAAGCAATATTATTGGCAACTGTGTCATTAAATAACACAACTTGTTGTGATACATAAGCAAATTGTTGACGTAAACTGGAGAGCTGATATTGCTCAACATCGATTCCATCAACCTGTACTTCACCACTATTAGCATCATAAAACCGAAGAAATAATGAACTGGCTGTCGACTTTCCACTTCCTGAACGGCCAACTAATGCTAATGTCTGTCCTGGAGAAACACTAAAAGAAACGTTTTTTAGTGCCGCTTGCTCTTTTCCTACATAGCTAAAAGTTACATTTTCAAAAGCTAGCTCTCCCTTAGGAGTTTTGAGGATTAATGTTCCCTCGTCTTTCTCTATTTTTTGATCTAAAACGTCAAAAATACTAATCGCTGCTGCCATGCCCGTTTGAAACTCACCATTTACTGTAGTCAACAATTTTAAAGGCCGAAGTAACATCGCCATTGTCGTTAATACAGTGGTAAAACTGCCAGCAGTTAAACTCTCCTGCATACTCTCAATATTAGCAACATATAAAACTACCGCTAAGGCAAATGAAGCAATAATTTGAATAAGTGGCACACTAAAAGCTTTGGTACCTACCATTTTCATCCGCTGTTGACGGTTATGCTTGTTTATTTTTTTAAAGCGCTCAAACTCACCTTGTTGACCGCCAAAGGTTATTACCACTTTATGTGCATTAAATACTTGTTCGGCTGCACTGTTTACTTGGCCCATCGCCCCTTGAATGTTTTTACTGATTTTTCTAAATCGGCCAGAAACAAAGACAACAACAACAGCAATAATAGGCGTGATAACCAAAAAAATTAATGATAATTGCCAGCTGTTATAAAACATCACAATCAACAAACCAATAACAAAAGCACCTTGCTGCACTAATGTAATGAGTGCCTTACTGGTAGCATTTAAAACCTGCTCACTGTCATAGGTCAGTTTAGCAATCAAACTACCTGTAGACTCTTTATCATGAAATGAAACAGACATGCTCATAATATGCTCAAACAGTTTTTGCCTTAAGTCAGCAACAACATTATTTCCCACCCAAGCTAAACAATAATTACCAACAAAGTGAGCAGTGCCGCGTAAAACAAACATCACAATAATAAAAAGAGGAGCCCATTTCAGAAAGTTTGACCCTTCAGCTGAAAAGCCTTTATCAATAAGAGGTTGGAGCTTAGAAAATACATAAGCATCTACCGAAGCATAAGCTATCATGCCGATAATAGCAGCAATAAAAGCAGACTTATAAGGTTTAGCAAAGGTCATTAATCGTCTAAAAGTTTGCCATGTCGTGATTTGTTCTTTAACAGGCGGTGAAATATTAGCTGAAGGTGATGACAAATTATTAGCTGGTGAAGCGTCGGACATGGAGTCTCTCAATGACTTACAAATTAAATACTTGGCTATTTTAGCGTTATTTTTTCATTCAACCAACTAATTAAATCTGCTTTTTTAATTTACAAACCAATAACGCATTAAATCTCGCCTGTAAGTGTGAATTTTTATCTCTTTGGTAAAAAATTCAATACGAATCATTCCTTGGTTGTTAGTAGAGAGTGTTTGTATTTTTGCGTTTTTAAACCTTTGTAATACTTTTTTGTTTGGCATTTGCCAACGGTTCATAAACCCGGCACTAAATATGACGGTTTCAGGTGCTACATGTTTAATAAACTCAATGCTTGAAGAGGTTTTTGAGCCATGATGTGCGGCAATTAGAATATCTGAATGTATTGAGGTTATGGTTTGTTGATTATCAGTAGCGCTCGGTTGTGAATTGACAATCAATTGTTTTTCTACCTTTTTTGATATATCCCCTGTTAATAATACACTATGAGAGTTATCACTAATACGAATAACACATGAATCGTCATTTTCCTTACCTTTATTTACAGTAGGCCAAAGTTGCATAAAGTTCAGTCCTTGCCAAGTAAAGCTTTGGTTAATCAAACAATATTTACTGCCAGGCTCTTGTATGGACGCATCATTGATAATAAATTCTTCGACATTAATTTGTTCTCTTAAGGTCTGCAGCCCACCTGCGTGGTCGTTATCGCTATGACTAATGATAACTTTGTCGAGTTTATTAATACCATGAAACTTCAAATAGGGAAGAACAACAGCGTCGACTAAATTAAAGCCACTAGGGTAAGCTGCACCAGTATCATAAAGAATTGCATGACCACCTTTTTGAATAATAATTGCAAGCCCTTGCCCTACATCTAATACATTCACTTGCCAGTTTTGCGATTGCTTTTTATTGGATGTTATAACTGAATTTTTATCTGACATCATCTTATCAATATCATCATATTTAAGGTTAGCAACTAAAAAAAGAGGCGTTATTATCAGCAAAGTGGCAAATGTGACTATCATGCTTACAAATCGTATTTTATGCTTTTTGATGTTACTACTTGCATTGAACGCCTTATCAAGAGCTATCTTTAAATCTTTATTTAAATTAATCCTAGGTAATAAAGACGGTGAAACAAAACAGTAAACGCCAATAACACTGATAAAAATAGCGATAAACTGCCCTTGTATTTGAGATAAAGAAAGCAGTGAAAAAGGTTGTTTCGCAAGTAAAACTAAATACCACCAAAGCAGTTGCAGTATTTCCAAAGATAACACCATCACTCCGTGACTCAAAAACTCACTAAAAGGTAGTAAAACTAAAGATATTAAAGACAAAGGTATAATGATAAAGCTCATTATCGGTACAGCAACTAAATTTGCTAGAAAAGAAATAATTGAAATCTGCTGATAAAACAATGCGGTTAGTGGCAATAAAAAAAGTGTTAAAGACAACTGAATGACCAACAAGCCTTTAACTGTTTGCCATGTTTTATCGCTTTTGTTCAACACATAAGAAAATCGCCACAAAGTGATAAAAATGATGAATACCGCATACAGTGACAACCAAAAGCTTGAACTAAATAGACTAAAAGGCTCAATTAAGATTAATAAAAATATTGTCACTAAAAACCAGCGTTTAATCGGTAATTTAATCCCAAAAAGCCTCATTAGCCAATATAAAACAATCATCACTAAGGCTCGCATTGTTGGTAAACTAAAATCTGCTAAGTAACCATAAAAAAAGGTAACAACTAAGCTCATCAACAATACAACATACCTAAGATTAAGCATGACTACCTTTTGCTGAACTTTTTTCGGCAATAATTTATTCAGTGGCAGTATACGTATAAACAAAATAAAGAATATAAAACTGCCACTCGCAACAAGACCTAAATGCAAACCCGATATAGCTATGAGGTGTTGGGTTCCCGTGGACTGTAATACTTGCCAAATTTCAGGGGACATTTCACTGCGTTGAGCAAAGGCTAATGCTAAAAGCAGTGACGATAGCTGATGCTCAGGTAAGTTTTCAAGATATGACTGATATAGCTGATGTCTAAAGCTAATGGTTGAATTAATTAATCGGTTGTCTTTATCATTTTTTACATAACCTGTAGCAACTATCTGCTTTTGCTTTAACCACAGTTGATAGTTAAAACCACCTTCATTGGCAAAGCCATGGGCAGGTTTAAATTTAATTTTCAATCGGTAGGTTTGACCTTGAAATAAAGAGCGATTTTTATTTTCTTTATCCATTTCCCATCGTAGTCTAATAAGGAAAGGTGATGATAAAATTTGGTCATTAAGGTGAGTTATTTGAAAATTAAAGCGATAAATACTTTTCATTTTTGTCGGAATATTAACTATATGTCCCTCGACAAAATGAGACTGTTTAGCAATACTCTGGGGGGACAAATCATTATCTTGCCAAACAGAGTTATAAACAAAGCCATTAGATAGCAACCAAGCAATTGCAAAAAATACCCCACTAGTATTTCTTAAAGGTTGATAACAAAATAATGCAGCCGCTAGTGTAATAAATAACAACAGATTAGATATTTCTGGTACTATCGGCAAAAATAATGAAAAAATAGCGCCAATAAAGAAGCTTAATAACCACCAATCCATAGTGATCCTCATATTTGATGAGTGTATGCGTTAGAAAAGCATTTTCCGTAATACTATAATTGTAGAGCCTATGCCTAAAAAAATCATTAAACGATGGTTGCCAGATCATCACACCATTAAAAATAATAAACACTTACAGATTTTTGGTGACTTACTACACAACCCAAATTTATGGCACTTAAATAGACGTTCAGTATCAAAAGCATTTGCTGTCGGTTTGTTTTTTGCATTTATCCCTGTTCCATTTCAAATGGTTTTAGCCGCTGGCGCTGCTATTTTATTTCATGCAAACTTACCATTGTCAGTCGCCTTAGTTTGGATAACTAACCCCATTACTATGCCAGCAATTTTCTATTTTTGTTATTTAGTAGGGACTTGGGCATTAGGTGCTAATAAAAAAGAGTTTATTTTTGAGGCAAGTTGGCAATGGGTAATAGACAGTTTATCGACCATTGGCCCTGCATTTATAACAGGTTGTGGTATTCTAGCCACTCTTTTTTCAATAGTTGGATATTTTGCAATTCAAGGAGCTTGGCGATTTTCAGTGGCTAAACATTGGAAAAAACGCAAAGAAAGTAGAAAGTAGAAAGTTTTGCAAGCTGAGAAATTCAACTTGCAAAAATAAACTATAAATAATCTAGAAACAGCTTAAAGCTGACCTAAAACTTGAGCCGGTTCAACTTTTGTTGCTCGCCAAGCAGGGTAAATGGTAGCAATTAAACTCATTACTAATGCAGTAACTACCGTAATATAAACATCAGAACTATTCACTTGTGTCGGAATATAGTCAATAAAATAAACATCTGCTGATAAAAAATGTAATCCTAGAAATGACTCAATCGATGAAACAAATCCAGTAAGGTTTAACGCAAGATAAACGCCTAAGCTACCGCCAATGACACCCCCTAACAATCCATTTATCAAGCCCTGAATAATAAACGCAGTCATGATCACTGAAGACTTTGCCCCCATGGTGATCAATATAGCAATATCGCCTTTTTTATCATTAACCGCCATAATAAGTGTTGAAACAATATTAAAACTGGCAACGGCAATGACCAAGACCAAAACAATAAACATTATCATCCGTACTAATTGAATATCGTTATATACATGCCCTTGTGTACCCGTCCAATTATAAATGTATACATAACTATCAAAATCATCACCCACTTGCCGAGCAACTAAAGGCGCTTTAAAGACATCAACAATTTTCAACCTAAAACCTTGAGTTTGTTCATCTTGGTAAGCCATCAATTTATTAGCATTTTTTAACGACATATAAGCTAACGTATCATCGATAGTACCGCCAAACTTAAAGATACCAACAATGGTGATGTTACGCTTTAACGGAGCAGAAAATATCTTACTTTGCTGTAAATTATCTGTCTCCTTCGGCCGAGGTAGTAACAATTGTACTTTGTCACCAATACTTACCTTTAACTTTTTAGCGATACCTGCACCTATAACCACCGCTAAAACGTCTTCACGATTTAAATCTTGCCAGTGCCCTTTGTCCATAATATCGGTAATTGAAGATACCTGTTGCTCTAGCTCAACATCAACACCTCTGATTTCGCCCAGTCCTTTTAATTGATTACCTTTTTGCATCATGCCCGCCATTTTAATAATTGGTGCGGCAGAAATAACTTGAGGGTGTAATAATATTTTTTTAATCTTTGCTGGCCAATCGTTAATAGGCTCGTTTACTGAAATAATTTCAGCGTGAGGAACAATTGATAACAATTTTTGTGAAAGCTCTCGTTCAAAACCATTCATTGCAGACAAAACAACAATCAGCACCATAACCCCTAAGGCTATTCCTATGGTTGAAGAAGCTGAAATAAATGAAGAAAAACCATTTCCATGTCGGCTGCGAACATACCTAAGCCCTAAAAATAGCCCTAACGGCTTAAACATTACTGGCTTCCTGTTCATTCATCTTCGCGTTTAAATTAACTAACTGTCCTTTTACTAAATTTAATTGTCGATCCATTTTTGACGCCAATATTAAATCATGAGTAACAATAACAAAGCTTGTATTCTCAGAAGCATTAAGTGATTTTAATAATTGAAAGATTTGCGCAGCTGTTTCAAAATCTAAATTCCCCGTTGGCTCATCTGCTAATATTAGCGATGGTTTGGTTACCAATGCACGGGCAATAGCAACACGTTGCCGTTCTCCACCTGACAACTCGGAAGGTCTGTGGTGTGCCCTATGGCTTAATCCTACTTTTTCGAGCATGTTTTTAGCTTCGAGTAATGCTTTTTTGGGGCTGTCACCACGGATCAACAATGGCATAGCAACATTTTCTTGTGCTGAAAACTCCATCATTAAATGGTGAAATTGATAAATAAAGCCAATATGCCTATTTCTAAACTTTGCTTGCTCTTTATCTGATAATTGATGAATATCAACTGAATTGATCATAACGTGGCCAGAGCTAGGTTTATCAAGCGCACCGGCAAGATGTAAAAAAGTACTTTTTCCGCAACCAGAGCTACCCACTACCGCCAGTAACTCACCTTTTTCAACCGCTAAGTTAAGATTATTTAACACTGAAGTTTCAATATTGCCTTGCTGATATAACTTAGAAAGCTCAACACACTGTAAAACATAACTCATTGGGAAAATCTCCATACTTTTCTAGTCTGAAATACACAGTTTTTACTCATGACATAATACTTCTACAGGTTGTGTTTTAGAGGCGCGATATGCGGGATACAAAGTTGCTAAAAAACTCATTGTTAATGCTGAAATAATAATAACAACTACATCCATACCCTCAAGTTGAATGGGCAATGTTTGAGAAGCATAACCTGCGCCAAACAAATTCATGCCAAGGGTAGAAATTAAGGTATTTAAATTAAGCGTTATCAATACCCCTAAAGCAGAGCCAATAATTACTCCCCAAAGCCCGTTTACCATACCCTGAGTAATAAATATCTTCACAATATTGCTGCGTGACAGACCTAAGGTTTTTAAAATGGCTATTTCCCCCTGCTTGTCGATAACCACCATAACCAACGCTGAAATAATATTAAAAGTTGCTACAGATATAATTAAACTCAACATAATCCACATCATATTTTTCTCCATTTTAACTGAAGAAAACAATACCCCCTGACTTTGAATCCAGGTTGTAAACATTAATTGATTGTCAGTTGTGTTAGTCATATTCTTTGATAATTGATTCACCACTAGTTCAGCATTAAATGCATCATCAAGATACAAGCGAAGCTGAGTTATACCATCCCCTTTTCGCTTAAGTAATTTTGCTGCAAATTCACTGTGAACATAAACAACTGAACCGTCTACTTGTGAGCCAACATTAAAAATACCACTGATGGTAAAAGTACGTTGTACAGGCACCCTGCCCATCGGGGTAAAAACAGTTTTATTCAGTAGCACCAGTCTAATAGTATCGCCATAACTTACGTTCAATTTACGGGCTAGCGAACGACCTAAAACTAAATTGTATCTGCCCTGTGATAAGCTTGCTAAACTGCCGGCCACCATATGGCTATTCACAATGCTGTGGTTTTCAAATTCAGGCATTATGCCTTGCAATAAAACACCTTGCAGTGAAGATGTTGATTGTATTAAAGCTTCAGATTCCAATAAGGGGCTAACTTGTTGTACATGGGGTTGCAGTAATAACTTTGCTCTTGTCTCTTGCCAATTCTGTAATGGTTTTTCATTATTATCAATAATGACATGAGGGACTAAACCTAAAATACGCTTTTTTAAGTCGCCTTCAAAACCATTCATAACAGAGACCACTGTTATTAAAGCCGCAACACCAAGCAATATTCCTGCGATAGAGAAAAAGGTAATAAATGAAACAAATCCGGAGGGTTTTTGGCTACGGCTATAACGCAAACCAATAAAAAGACTAACAGGTTGAAACATGAATAATATGGCTACTAAAGTGGTTAATTAAATTAATTGTAATTTTATTAAAGAATTCTATTGAGCTTTTTACCAGCTCTTAACGTTATAATAAGCATAACACAATGATTCTCAGCGATGATAAACATTATGTAAATAAAGGTGTTTTATTGAAAGATTCGCTTTAAACTACCCATTGTTAATCAAGGAATATTCAAAGGTATAATGATATGACAACATTGGATCTACAAACAAAACTAGCACAGTTTGATGAGTTTTTTTCTATTGAACATGACTTTAATGTCAATATTACCTTAGTTGATGATACATCTTTGCCATCGTATGATCAGTTTATGCAGCAAATGCCCTTACCTTTTAAAATAGCTAGCGATATTGTGCATATCGATCAAGCCGCTTTAAGACCCTTACAAGGAGTTACCAGCTCGGTTGCAGGGCAATTAGTTGAATATTTGCATCATCAAACTCAAAAAATTGACTTACTTATTGGTTATATCATTAGCCAACAATATCAGGAGGAAAATCGTTTTAAAGGGCATAAATTCGGAGGTGGAGGTTTAATTTTTTCATCTGAACAGTCATTTGAGGTCGGTCAAATGTTAGAGCTAAAAATATTTTTAGAAAATAATAGTTGTGCCGTTTATTGTATGGGTGAAATAATTGAAGTATTAACAAACCAAACCAATGATACTGACATTCAACACCATAAAGTAGTTTTTCATCATATCCGAGAAGATGATAGAGAAATCCTCGTTAGAACAAGTTTACACGAACAATCAAAACTACTGCAAACCCTAGCTAAAAAACGTAATCAACCAAATAGTTGATTACGAAATAAAATTGTCGCTAACCTTTCTCATTACACATGTTTGGGATTATACACAGACACGATTTAGCGTTATATCTACTGCTTCAGTAGTTTGTTGTTGTTGTTTGGCATGTTGAGACACCCCCGAGAGACTTTTATTAATATCCTGACTTAACGAAACTACTGCCATCATATTATCATTGATAGATGCAGTTGATTGCTGCTGTTCATTGGTGCCGTTAGCAATTTGAGAAGTTAAGCTATCGATCTCAGTAAATACAGTGCCAATTTTTTGTAACGCTTCCACTACTTCTTCTGAATGAGATAAACTCTCTTGAGTTAAGGCTTGACCTCGAACTATCGCACTAACCGCATTGGTCGATTTTTCTTGTAGCCCTTCAACCATTGACTGTATTTCTACTGTTGACTCTTGAGTTCTATGAGCCAGTGCACGTACTTCATCGGCAACAACAGCAAATCCCCTTCCCTGATCACCCGCTCTTGCTGCTTCAATCGCGGCATTTAAAGCTAATAGATTTGTTTGATCGGCAATACCGCGAATAACATCAAGCACACTTCCAATACGTGAACACTCATCTTGTAAGAGTGATAATTCCTCAGCGGTAGCATTAACTTCTTTAGTACATGCTTCTAATGTTTGTTGGTTAGTACTAGAAGAGGAGCTCCCTTGAGATAAGAGCGATATAACCTGATTAGTTGTATCACTTACTTGAGCGGCACTTGTTGAAAGTACCTGAGAGGTTGATGCAACCTGATCAATTGATTGAGCCATTTGCGCTATTTGATTAGCCGACTCATCTACAGCATTAACTGACTCTGACATTTTATCAGTTAAATGATTTGAACCTCGATTAAGCGCTTCAGACTCACCTCGAATATCGGCCATAACGTCAGATAGATTACGAATAAAGTCAGATAAGTCGTTTACCACTTTAGCTAGTTCATCATTATTAGCGTCTTTTAATGATGAATCTGGCGCCTCATCAACACTGACAACTTTATTCATATAAGATTGAAGCGTATCAATACGCTGCATCAGTTGCTTTTGTGCGTATAGAAAACCTGCAAATAATTGAGCTAATACCATCGATAGTAAAACTACAATAACTGTTGTTTTCTCAACTGATGTCTCAAAAACAAAGAAGCTTATAATAAGAAATAAAATACCAATTCCAGCTGTAGGTAAAAGAAGCTTGATATTTAAACGATTGAACATATAACAACCTATGATTTTTTATGGTTAGATAGCTAAGTGATTTTTAAATTATCATTTTTAAAATGCCTATTTATAGAACTAACAGCTGAAAAAAATGAAATGACACATACTATTTTTAATTTGATAACTAAAATAACTAGGCAATGAAATCAAATCAAGTAATATTATCTAATTATATTAAAATCAATTAACGAATGTCTTTGAGTTGCTCACAAAAATTTTGAGCGCTAAAACCTACTGAGTTTTCGAGTACAAAAATGTCTGTAACTGCATTATTCACTATTATAATTTTTTTAGCTATGATCGTATCAAGCGTTCTTGTGTTAAAAAGGTCTGCTAAAAAGTTCAACTTAACAGAGCAAGAAAAACAAAACATAAAGAAAAGAAATTCAAAACTAGAGCAAGAAGAAAAAGAAGAGGATAATTATTAATTCTCGTATTTAATTGTGGTAAATAGTCTAATTAAGTGGTGACCAAATTTTGTTTTGATCGGGCCATGAACTTTTAAGATTGTTTTTTTGAAAACAACATTATCAAAAGCTTTCACCATTTGTCCTAGAAGAAATTCACCAAGGTCACCGCCCTTTTTTCCTGATGGATAAATAGAGGATTTACGGGCAAGTTTACCAAACTCTACACCATTGGCTAATTGCTTCATTAGTTCATTTGCTTGCTTTTAGTATTAACTAAAATATGTATTACCCAGACTAACGCCATTTAAATTTTTCTACCATTTATGTTATCACTAATTATAACAGCATATAATTCAACTTGTCCGATGACATTTTATGTCACTGTTTGCTACACTATTGAAAAACAATAAACAGCGTTTAATATTGCCACTTTTGAGGTCCTTATGTCGTCAGTACAGCATCTTTTTGATAATAACCAGCAATGGGCTGAAAAAGTAAAAAAAGACAACCCTTCTTTTTTTAAAAACCTTTCAGAGCAACAATCACCTAAATATTTATGGATTGGTTGCTCTGACTCTAGAGTACCGGCTAATAGTTTAATGGGAATGGCACCTGGAGAGGTTTTTGTTCACAGAAACATAGCTAATCAAGTTATTCATACTGATTTAAATTGTTTATCTGTTATTCAATACGCTGTTGATATTTTAAAGGTAGAGCACATTATTGTTTGCGGACATTACGGTTGTGGTGGTGTAAGTGCAGCGCTTGACGATAAAAGCCATGGGCTAATCGATAATTGGTTACAGCATATAAGTGATGTATATCGCTTTCATCAGCAAAGGCTTGATGATATTGAAGATCTTACCGAAAGAACTAATTTAATGTGCGAGCTTAATGTTATTGAACAAGTTGCCAACGTATCAAGTAGTACCATACTCAAAAGAGCTTGGGGTAATAATCAAAAAATAACCGTGCACGGTTTTATTTATAAATTACATGACGGTATCTTAAAAGATTTGGAAGTATCGATAAGTGCTTAAGGTAAATATCGTTTATTCAAAGGACTTTAAATAAAGGAAAGCGCTTAAACTTATTAGCCTTAAGCGCTTCTTTTAACGCTTTTTTAACTACAACAAAGTATCATAACTTCATGTGTAATATTGGAAATGGCTTGCCCATATCATCGGTAGGCGAACGTGAAACAACACTAAAGCCCATATGTTGATAAAACTTTACCGCTAGCGGGTTTTGTTCATTCACATCAACACAGTTAGCACTAAAATTATCAATTGCATACTGCAACAACAACTTACCAAGACCTTGTCCCCTTGCTTCGTCTAATACAAATAGCATTTCAACTTTCATTTCGTGGATACCAACAAAACCAAGAATCGACGAGTTTACATCTTTAACACATCTCAACGTAACAGCAGGAAAAGCCTGCTCTATAATAATAGGTTTAAAAAACTCAATATCTTCTTCTGTAATAAAGTCATGAGTTGCTCGGACTGAATTCTCCCAAACTATTAACATCTCAGGGTAGTGCTCAGGAAGCACATTTTCTACAATCATAATATTCTCATTGAAATAATAAATAAGTAACCTGAACTAGGGATAAGCAGCACTTGCTCAAAATTCCTCTTTATCCTATTTCCTGCGTTAAAACGTCGATAAATAGCTAGCTATTCATAAACGTTTTGCCTTGATAAGCGAATAAATTGAAACATTGATTGAGTAACTCATGCTCTCAGGTGAATCATTAAGTATGTTAGTTTAGCTAAGCAATTGATTTTTATTAAACATCAAGCACTCATTATCCCGAGTTCAGGTTAAGTATAGATTTTTGCGCTGCCACGAACGTGGATTATAACTAGCCCAGTTTTTAATGTAACTTTTATATTGTTATTGCACTAGCGAAACTTGCCAAACCTTTATACTTAAAGTAACCATAAAAAAGCCCTAACCAATGTTATCAGTTAGGGCTAAGTTCATATCAGGAAATATAATTTAAATAACACCACGTTCCATTTGGTTTAATTCAATAGATTTAAACAGCGCAGTGAAGTTACCTTCACCGAACCCTTGATCATCTACTCGCTGAATCATCTCTATAAAAATAGGGCCAAAAATATTTTTAGTGAAAATCTGTAACAGATACGAATTTTCTTGTTGACTATCGACTAAAATTTGATGGTCTTGAATACGCTTATGATCTTCTTTAACCCAAGGTATGCGTTTAAATACATCGTCATAATACTCAGGAACGATATTTAAAGTATCAATAATATCTTTATTGAGTTTATCTAAAGAGCCAACTAAATCATCAGTAATAAAGGCTAAATGTTGAACCCCAGGGCCATTATATTCATCTAAGTATTCATCAATTTGATTATTACTGGAGCCTTTACCTTCATTGATCGGAATGCAAAATTGACCACATGGTGATTGTAGAGCATAAGAAATTAAAGCCGTTTTTTCGCCTTTAATATCAAAGTATCGTACTTCAGTAAAACCAAAAACATTTTTATAAAAATCGGCCCACTTATGCATTGTGCCTTGATAAACATTATTGGTTAAATGATCAACACGCAAAAAACCTTTATCTTCGACTAAAACAGGAGTCTCTAAAGCGTCAAAATCATCTTCATATATAGAGCCTGGATTACTTTCAGACGTAGCAAACTTATCAACAAAATAAATTAAACTATCACCAATACCAAAAATAGCAGGGTATGGTAATTTATTTTCAACATTTTGCGCAGACTTAGCTCCACGCTTTAGTGCTTCATCAAAAGCAAAAGTTGCATCTTCTACACGCCAACCCATAGAGCAAATGGCTGGCCCATGACTTTTAGCAAACTCTTTAGAAAAACCTGCTTTTTCATTGTTTAGTAAAAAATGAATATCATTTTGATTAAAGTAATCGATATCACGGCCTTTAAACTTCTTTGTTTTTGAAAACCCAAAACCATAAAAAGCATTTTCCATAAAATTGCTATCGGGTGTTGCGTATTCTGTAAATTCAATACCACGTAAGTTTAATGGATTTTTAACATCAGTCATCTTTATCGCTCTCATTTATAGGACTTGTTTCGCTTTAATGAAATCATTATCTAGGTCTTTGTCACTAAGGAAAAGCCTAAGAGCAATAGTGGTAATCAATGCTTTGTAAAAGATAATTTACGATGATTAAAATAGAATAGAAGATGATAGAGACCTAGAGTATATAAGCACTATCGCACAGGTGTATAGATATAGTTACACGTGTGAAATTAAAGGGGGTAGGATTGATTTATTGTAGATGGTCAGCACTAAACCTCTCTATTATTATCGTGAAATTCAGCTTCTAACTAGAGTAAATTAGGCGGTGGTGAAAATTAAGAATTGCTATCGTACGAATTTATGCAAAAAAAAAAGACGCTACAAGCGTCTTTTTAATATATTCCCTAAAAAGGAGAATTAATTTTGTGGACGTTCAGAGCGTGGGCGTTCAGAACGTTTAGATTTACTTTCCACTTGTGCATCAGAAACTGTAATAGCTAATGGCTGGCGACGTACACGAACACCTTTTAACTGATTAAAAGAAGCTGCCGGAATACCTTTAGGCAATTGTACAAAACTATGCTTGTCGTGCAAATTAATAGCACCAATGTAGCTGCTATCGAGTGATATTTCATTAGCGATTGCACCAACAATATCTCCAGGACGAGCACCATGCTCTTTACCTACTTCTAGGCGGAATGTTTGCCAATCAATATCGTTACGAACTGACTTTGGTTTACGAGCTGGACGTTCTGCACGATTGTCTCTGTTGCCACGACCTTCTGAACGTGAATCAGAGCGAGCATCACGACGACCACGGCCTCCATCTCTGCTACCACGATCATTGCGGTCATTTCGATCGCTACGTTCACGAGTTTCACGTCGAGGTTTTGGATCTTCTTTTGGCTGTAATGGCTGGTTTAATTGTTTTTGGAACAATAATGCAGCGGCTAAATCAGTCATCGACATTTCAGACTCATTTGCCATTGCTTCAACAATTTCGCGCATCGCAGCTAAATCTTTATCTGCAACAAGTGCTGCCATTTCAGTTCTTGTACGCTCAATACGTTTTTTACCAATTTCTTGAATATTTGGTAATTCGTAAGACTTAACAATACCAGAAGTTAAACGCTCGTAATGACGAATTGAGTACATTTCACGAGGACGAACAAATGAAATTGCTGTACCTTCACGACCTGCACGACCTGTACGACCAATACGGTGAACATAAGCTTCGTTATCACCAGGTAAGTCATAATTTACAACTAATGAAATACGCGGGATATCTAATCCTCGTGCAACAACATCAGTAGCAACTAAAATAGATGATTTACCTGATTTCATTTGATCTATACAACGCTCACGTTGTGCTTGATTCAAGTCACCATTTAATGCAAGTGCTGGGTAACCTGCTTTTTCTAGTTGCTCAGCAACTTCAACGGTATCGCTACGGGTGCGAACAAAAATAATCATCGCATCATAATCAACAATTTCAGCAATACGCTCTAATGCAGTAATTTTTCTAATACCGCTTACTTTCCATGCGTATTGAGTGATATTCGCTTTTTCTTTCTTAACGGCAGCAACTTTAACGTGCTCAGGTGACTTTAAGAAACGATTAGCTATCTTGCGAATACCTGCAGGCATGGTTGCAGAGAATAAACACATTTGTGTATTATCTGGCACATGATCAAGTGTCCAAGTAATATCTTCTAAAAAGCCCATGTTTAACATTTCATCAGCTTCATCAAGAACACATACTTTTAAGTCGCCTAATTTAAGGCTTTTACGACGTAAATGATCCATCAAACGGCCAGGTGTACCAACAACTACTTGAGCACCACGCTCTAATTGCTGAAATTGTGGACCATAAGATTGACCACCATATAAAGTAGCAACTCGTAAACCTTTCATATTTTTACCGAAAGTTTCAATGGCTTCAGCAACTTGCATTGCTAGTTCACGTGTTGGTGCTAAAACCATTAATTGTGGTTTTTTAAGAGATGTATCAATTTTAGATAATGCAGGTAAGCCAAAAGCAGCGGTCTTACCGGTTCCTGTTTGCGCTTCACCTAATACATCTTTTCCTTCAAGTAAAAGAGGGATGGTTTTCGCTTGGATAGGCGTTGATGCAGTAAAACCTAATGTAGTTACTGCAGATAATAAATTTTCAGGCAAGCCTAAAGCTTCAAAGCCGATAGCGGCATTGGTTTGATCAGTCATATTTAATTTCGTCTTCTCAAGGCAGGTGTCAGCGACATTACTAGAGATAGATACTTCTATTATTTAGCAATAAATAATTAAGAAATAAATAATTTAGAAAAGCCAACCTGTAACCCGCGTACAAATACGAGGAAACCACCAGGAAGACTCAAAGCGTATTCTTACGCTACATTCTGCTAATACATAGGAAATATTAGCTTGGGAAAGTCTATTGGGCGGTATATACCCCACTCATTAAAATAAAGCCTCATCTGAGGAGTTCTTTATTCAGGCGCGCATTATACCGAGTAAGAAAAAATATGCAAGGACAATCATGTTACTTTATCGCTATTTATACTCTTCTGATTGAGCTGGTAAAACATGAATAAATACAAAAGCCTAAATATTTCATTATTTAGGCTTTTGTTTATTTATGCTATGTCTTTGAGCTTAACTATCAATTTCAAACTCACCTTTGACATTTTTAATACGTAAACCTCCTGAGCCTGTCTCAAGTACTTTTAAGCCGCCTGCATCTTGTACATCAATATCTCCGGAGCCGTCTTTTACAGTAACCATACCGCTAACGTGAGAAACAGTTAAATCACCCGAGCCATCTTCTAAATGAGTATTGCCTTCAACATTGTTAACGGTGATTGAGCCAGAGCCATCTTCTATTTCAATATGGCCTTTAATACCTGATACCTTCATTTCACCTGAGCCATCGGTTATATCAAGATTTCCGACAACTTTAGTTATTTGGATACGGCCAGAGCCATCAACAATAGTTACATCTCCTGCAATATTGTGGATAATTAACTCCCCAGAGCCATCTTTAACTTTAACCGTTGAATTCATATTTTTAACTAAGGCATCACCAGAGCCGTCTTCAATATCTAGCATTAAATGTTGTGGCACTAATACTTCTAGATCAATATGGGCAGAGTGTGAGTCTCCTGACCAAAATCCTGAGTGACTTTTTCTTTTTGCAATTAAATGTCCTGTTGATCCAGAATCAGACAAGGTAAGTTCATAATCACTATGATCCTCTGATGAAGTATAAATTTCAGCTTTCACTTGAATCTCAGTTAATCCTTCTTGTCCTATAATAGATAACGAACCTGCGCCAGCTTCAACTTCTAATTCAGAAAGCGATTTAGCATCTAAGGTAAGCTCTTTTGTTAAATGAACATCTGCATATGAAGGTGAGGCTACCACCACGCATCCATTAAGTATTACTAGTGTAGAAAATGCCAGAACTGATTTAGTGAAATTCATTGTTGTACTCATTTTTGTAATTATATAGTGTTCTCTTTATATCAAATATCAAGCCACATATTTTAAGCCTTAATTTCAACAACTTAGTCCATCAGTGTTTTTATATTTTTAAAACAGTTATTACAATTTAGTCAAACTGACCAAATTGTAATTATTCTAAAATTAGTGAGAGACAATATATTGACTGACAGTGTCAGGAAATAGACCAAACAATACTCCAATTATAATCAAAGAAATAACAAAAACTTGGCTAGTGATTTTTAACCCAATGCCATTGTTTATTATCAAATCAGAAGTATTACTAATAACTTTATTTTTCGAGGAAAATAATACAAATATCAGGCGTAAATAATAAAAAAGTGCTATACCACTACCGACAATTAATGCAGCGATTAACCACCAAAGTTTTGCCTGAGTGGCAAAAGTTAATAAATAAAACTTCCCTATAAACCCCATCGTTAGGGGGATACCGGCAAAACTCAAAACAGCAATAATAATTAGCGTAGCTAAGGGTTTGTTTTGCCAAAATAATCCTTTCCATTGATCAACATATACATCATTTTGTGGTGAGCTAATAATAAGTGCCGTAAAAATCGAAATGTTTGCTAGCACATAGGCTGCTAAATAAAATAAAGCACTATGCCAAGCAAAATCAATATTTTTTACTGAGCTTATTTGCAATACAATCAGTAAATATCCCATGTGTGCAATAGATGAATACCCTAATAGCCGTTTAACATTGGTTTGAAGTAAAGCCAGTGCATTACCCGCTAACATAGATAAAGCAGCAATAATGGTAATTAACTGCGATAAACTCTCATGCTGTCCCCCACCAATTGCTTTCATGGCAAACCAAACCTTTATTAACACGACAAACATTGCCACCTTAGAAACTGTAGCCATAAGTAATGTAATAACCGTTGGAGAGCCTTGATAAACGTCTGGCGTCCATAAATGAAAAGGAAATAAAGAAAGCTTAAAAGCTATACCTGTAAAAAACAACAAAATACCAATACTATAAAAATGTGTATTTACGGCCATCTCATTGCCAGAAACAGGTGAAGATAGAGAAAAACTTAATTGCCCTGTTTGACTGTAAATAAAGGCGATTCCTAATAACATAAAGCTTGAAGCACTTGCACTTAATATCAAATACTTAAAACCAGTTTCAACAGCTAAGTCGCTATTACGGATATAGCCAACTAAACCAACAAGCGCAATGCTGATTAATTCAAAGCCGAGAAATAGACTCGCATAATGATCACTAATAACAAGTACGGAGGCTCCTAAGGTCACAAGTAATATTAACAAGTAGTACTCATCATGAACTTCGGTTGTAGAGATCAACAATCTACGGCTTAAACTCACCACAACTAAAGATGAAAGTGCAATGAGCATAAAGGCGAAAGCACCATAATGATCAACTTTTAATAGCGGTGTGATCTGTATAGCTTCAATCGATAACAACTTAAAGTTAAACATGAGTGCAGCAGCTAAAATAACTTGAGTTAGAAGCTGAATGCTAAGCTGAGATCGACGCCATGCAATGAGCAATAAACCAATAACGAGACCAAATGAAAGTACCAATTGAGGAGAAATGGCAAGAAGCATAGCTACAGTCATATTATTTGCCTCCTAAAAAAGCAAAAGAGGTGAATAGTAAATTTGGAAAGAGTCCCAGTATGACTAATAATATAAATAAGCTAGCTGAAATCGTTAATTCGCGCGGAGATAAATCAATAATATCGCTTGTTTCTGGTCCTTGAAAACATCGTTGAAATAACAACATGCCATAAACTGCTGAGCCAATAAGCCCCAGAGCAGCAAAAATAGCAACAACAGGAAATACTTGATACGCACCAACCAAAGATAAAAATTCACCAACAAAATTTGCCAAACCAGGTAAACCAAATGCAGCCGCAGCAAAAGCTAATGCAAAGCCGCCCATGCGTGGTGCACTATTCCACAAGCCCCCTAGTTCATTTAAATCTCTGGTGTGTAATCGAGCATAGACCATTCCAGCCATTGAAAATAATGCAGCACTGCTTAAACCGTGGGCAACCAACGTTATAATAGCGCCTTGATACGCAACGGCGTTAAAGGAGAATAATGCCAACATCACAAAGCCCATATGGCTGATGCTACTGTAGGCGACCAAACGTTTAAAGTCTTGCTGAGCAAAAGCCATTTTTGCGCCATATAAAATACTAATCACTCCAAGTAATACTGCAACAGGTGCAAACTCTTGGCTTGCTTTTGGGAATAAAAAGATTACAAAGCGAATTAATCCATATGCACCCGTTTTGAGTAAAACACCAGCAAGTAATACACTACCAGCAGTGGGCGCTTGAGTATGAGCGTCAGGGAGCCAAGAATGCACTGGAAATGAAGGTAATTTAACGGCAAAGGCAATAAAGAACCCTAACATTAAGTAACGAGAAAGATCTATTGGCATATTTAGCGCTAACCAGTCTTGATAGAAAAAGCTAATTTTACCTGTCTGAGAAAAATGAAAATACGCCATAGCAATAATTGCAATCAGCATTAATAAACTACTGACTTGGGTAAAGATAAAAAATTTAATCGCTGCAAAGTGACGGTTTTCATGTCCCCAAATAGCGATTAAAGCTGTCATTGGTAATAACATTACTTCCCAGAAAAAGAAGAATAAAAATAAATCTGTTGCAGAAAAAACACCTATAATTCCTGCAAAAGTAGCCAAAAGGTTAAAATAATAAAATCCGGTTTTATCAGTAATCTCTTGCCATGAAACTAATATACAAATGAGTGACAAAAATAAAGTTAACAACAATAAAACAATACTTAAATGGTCAAGCGCTAAGGCATATTCAATATTCAAGCTTTTAATCCACGAAAGCCTTGTTATTACGTTAAGTTTACTAAAACTCAGAGGAGATGAGATAATTGAAGTAATAAAGAACACGAAAAAGCCGAAAACTGAATAAATGGCAATCCAACGGGCACTATGCTTTTTAACACTCTCCATGAACCAGGCAAAAATGCCAGCAATAATAAGACCAGCCATCATAATTGTTATCATCATTAGTTTTTACCTCCGAGCCCAGTATCCCCAAGAGCAATAACTCCCACGAAACATATTACGCCTAACCCCAAAGCAGCAGCATACCAGCGTAATTTACCATTTTGCATAGCCGATAAAACATCATGCCAAAGACTGACATACCAAGCGTTAAGCATGATGAGTTGATCGATAAAATCTAATCGATTAATTTTAGCTAACCAGCAATAAGGTTTGACTAATAAAAACTGATAAACCACATCAAAACCTAAACCGTTACGACAAAATTGTATCAATGCCGTCTGCTTTTCAGCGATTGGCTCACCATTATTTTCTCGATAGTTCTTAAAGTAGAACCAAGAAAAAGCTATACCGATAAACGGAGTAGCGATAGCTAAGGGGTGTAACCAACTAGGCTCTGTTGTATGTTCGATTAAAGATTGATTATTGACAAAGACGGATGATAAATCTAAAGAGATTATACCGCCAAATAAAGATAATACAGCGAGAACTATCAAGGAGAACCTCATCATACTTGCCTTATCATCTTGCCCATGGTCACTGTGTTTATTATCATTTCGCTCTCGCTCTTGGCCAAGAAATGCGAGAAAGAATAATCTGCAGCTATAAATACTGGTTAATAACGCACCGATTATCGCACACCACCATAAACCAGCACCTGCGGTAGGTGATGACCAAAGTTTTGCAATAATCGCTTCTTTTGAGAAAAATCCGGAAGTTCCTGGTAACGCCAATAAACAAATTAACCCGACAAAAAAAAGTCCTGCTTCAACTGGATTTTTTTTCAATAAACCGCCCATTTTGAAAAGGTTTTGTTGATGATGAAGTGCCAGTATTACAGACCCTGCAGTTAAAAATAATAAGGCTTTAAAAAAGGCATGGGTCATTAAGTGAAAAACCCCTGCCGACCAAGCTCCAGCACCAAGAGCTAACATCATATAACCTATTTGACTCATGGTTGAATAAGCTAATACACGCTTGATATCAGTTTGTACTAAAGCTGCAATCCCTGCCAATAAAAGCGTTATCGCGCCAATCCATGCAACATATTGCATAACCTCAGGAGCAAACAAAAACAAACCATTCATTCGTGCAATTAAATATACGCCAGCAGTAACCATAGTAGCTGCATGGATTAATGCACTTACCGGTGTAGGACCTGCCATTGCATCAGGTAACCAAGTTTGCAATGGCAATTGTGCTGATTTGCCAACTGCGCCACCAAGCAATAATAAAGCTATCCAATAGGCATTGTCATTACCCACTTGCCAACTACTTTGTGCAGCTTTGGTAACTTCAACAATGTTAAGTTCACCTAACGAGTTGAACAACATAAATAACCCTATGGCCATAGCTGTATCGCCAATACGGGTAACAATAAAGGCTTTTTTAGCTGCGAGTACATTCGCTTTCTCTTGATACCAAAAGCCAATAAGTAAAAAGCTACAAAGACCCACGCCTTCCCAACCTAAATATAAAAGTACTAAGTTATCGCCAAGCACTAAAATCAACATAGCAACAATAAATAAATTCATATAAGCCATAAATCGGCTAAAATTTTCATCGCTTTTCATATATGCGGCAGCGTAAATATGAATTAATAAACCGACGCCAGAAACCACTAGAATCATTACACTAGATAGTGCGTCAAGATAGAAAGCAAAATTGACTTTAGCCTCACCGACACTAAACCATGACCACAAATGTACACTGATCACTTGAAGCTCTTTATACTGCAGTTGATAAACCATCACAGCACTGCTTAGCGCACTTAACGACATAGCACCAATACTTAATATTGAAGCTTGTGACCAAGATAAACGTTTGGCGAAGATAATTAACAGTAAAAAACTTGCCAATGGATAGAAAGGTAGTAGCGCAAGAATGGGGGATTCAAAAAAGCTGTAAACATTTTCCGTCATCATTAACCCCTCATTTTATTGAGTTTATCAATATTTAGTGATTGAAATTGTCGATGCATTTGAATTAATAACGCCAAACCAACAGCAACTTCTGCAGCAGCAAGGGTTAAAATAAGAATAAACATCACTTGTCCATCGGGTTGCTGCCAAGCACTACCCGCGCCAATAAAAGCGACACCAACGGCATTTAGCATAACTTCAAGACTCATTAACATGAATAAGGTGTTTTTTCTAACGATAACGCCGATAAAACCAATGACAAATAAGATACTGGCAAAAATCAACACATGCTCTAAAGGAATATTTGTCATACATGCCCTCCTTGCCCTTCTGGCTTGGCATAATGGTAACCTGCAAGTAAACCTGCAAGCAGTAAAAACGATGCCAATTCAACAGCTAACAGATATGGTCCATATAGCAACATGCCTACCTGTTTGGCATCAACCACATTAATGGTAAGTTGCTTTTGTAGCCCTGAATGGCTGATGATATAGGTAAGTTCAATTAACAAACTTATGGCAATTAACACAGGGCCTGTCCAAATACTTAACCCTCTAACTTGCGGGGCATTAAGAGTTTCATCGGTGCCTAAACCAAACATCATCACCGCAAAAACAAAAAGCACAACAATAGCACCGGCATACACAATAACTTCAAGGCCAGCAGCAAAAGGTGCCCCCATTAAATAGAAGCAAACCGCTACCGCTAATAATGACACCACTAAATACAACAAGGCGTGTACCGTTTTATGAGTACTGATCACTTTAATGCTGGCAATAATTGCCAATGATGCTGCTAAATAGAAAAAGTATTCTATGTTGATCGAACTTTCACTCATGGCATTAACCCCTTAACATCAATTGGCGGTTTCTCTTGTTCGCCTTGCCCTTTCCCTTTTTCACCAACAGCAATACCAGATTGCCTGTAGAAATTATAATCCGGGTATTTTCCTGGACCATTTATAAGCAAATTTTCTTTTTCATAAACAAGGTTTTGTCGTTCATATTCAGCTAACTCAACATCAGGCGTTAACTGAATAGCAAAAGTTGGACAGGCCTCTTCGCAAAAGCCGCACAATATACAACGAGAAAAATTAATTCTAAAAAACTCAGCTCTTTTTCTACCGTCATCATCAATGGTCTGCTGCAGAGCAATACAATCAACAGGACATGCTACAGCACATAAATTACAAGCGACACAGCGCTCCTCACCATCAGGATCACGGGTTAAAACAATACGACCACGATACCTTGGTGCTAGATAAGGTTTTTGTTCTGGATATTCCACCGTATCAGCTTTAGTAAAAGTGTGTTTTAGGACTAAGAACATCGTGCGAAATTGACTATAGGTGCCACTTAATAATTTATTTAGCATAATATTCTCTCCCTTTCATTACATTGAGGCATTTTAGAATAAGGAGTTTCATATCAAACCTCCCAACCTAAGAGCAGCAGTCACCACAAGGTTAACTAATGCCAGTGGTAGCATTACCTTCCAACCAAAAGCTAATAACTGATCAAAACGAGGCCGTGGTAGAGACGTTCTTAATAAAATGAAAAACATGACAAAGAAAAAAACTTTAAGAATAAACCACACCAAAGGAGGTAACCATGATGCCAGTGGCTCAGGCATTAACCAGCCACCAAAAAACAATACCACTGACATAGCTGAAATTAATGTAACACTTAGGTATTCACCTAAAAAAAACAAAGCGAATTTTAATCCTGAGTATTCCGTATGAAAACCTGCAGTTAATTCAGTTTCAGCTTCGGGTAAGTCAAAAGGCAAGCGATGGCTTTCGGCAATTCCAGCAATAAGAAAGACAACAAATCCTAAAAATTGGGTTTGAATTAACCAACCATCGGTTTGAGCGAGAACAATTTCACGTAGATTAAAACTCCCCGTAAGCAGCACAACGCCCATCATTGAAAGCCCCATAAACACTTCGTAGCTCACCATTTGAGCCGCTGCTCGCATACTGCCTAATAGTGCGTATTTAGAGTTTGATGCCCAGCCTGCCAGTACTACGCTATAGACAGAAAGTGATGCCATGGCTAAAAAAAACAATAAGCCTATATTAAGATTTGATATACCAATATTTGGAGAAAATGGCATAACAGTAAAGCTCATCAATACACATATAGCGCCTATTAATGGCGCTAATATAAAAATGCCTTTTTCACTAAAAGGGGGAACCCAATCTTCTTTACCAAGAATTTTTAATAAATCAGCTAAAGATTGTAAAATACCAAAAGGGCCAACTCGATTTGGTCCCAATCGATCTTGCCATATGCCAATCATACGACGCTCTACCCATACCAACATGGCGGCAATAGGTATAAGTAAAACTAAAATAATAATTATCTCGACAAATTTCCAGAAAACACCTATGCCCTCAGGCGTTAAATTAAACATCATCTAACCCTCCTGACACTAAGCGAATAGGAATGGTTTGGTCGTTAATTTTTAATTGTGTAAGAATATTGGCTTTGCTTACTTTCGCTTGTTCAATTCGAATAATTTCTTTTTGTTGATGTTGTGCAATGTCTGCTTTATCAGGTAATGATATTGATAAACTTAAATTACTATGTTTGGTAGACAGTTCTACAATTTGTCCAAAAGCTAAATCCTTGGGTATATACTCGACTGTTTGTAAAGTGGCTAATATTGAAAGCTCTTCACCCTCAACATTAAACGAAAGTTTTAAATATTGTCCATTTTGCCATTCATTCTCAGACGCAGACTGTACTGATACTGAAATTATATTTCTTTTATGCAGTAAGGAAAACTCAGGAATATTATGTGCTTGCCAATCACCTTGATGCCAAGTTATTTGATTAACAAAAATAAAGCCGAAATTTTCTTTGCTTACCTGCGGTGTTCTATTAGTACCATTTTCATTGTGTTGATTAATTCGTTTATTATCAAAATTCAAAAACAAATTTTGGGTTCGATGAATCAGTTCCCCACCCACTTGTGTTTGGTATTGGTTAATCGATTGATTTGAATTCCAACCAGGTGCCCAAGTAAATGGCATTTCATCATTAGTTGAAGCGACACTACCTTCCATAGAAAAATTAAAACTATCAAACTGGCTTTGGGTCGTTTTATTTTCGTGAACACTAATATTTGCCATTTGAGATGTTCTCCCGCTGGCACGGTGTGTTTGGCGGGCAATACCTTTCTCATTTGAGCTACCGGTATTATTTGATTGATTAAAGTATCGCTGGTCAACAGGCCAATGTTCAAATTGGGTACTTAAAGATTCGTTTAATTGCTTTAATGAATGATGGTGTACGTTGTCTTTATTCATTTTATTGACGCTAAAAATACAATTAGCTAAAGAGTCTAACCAACGCCAACTGTCTTGAATGGGCAAAACAGGGGGGTGAGCTTGATGGTAACGCTGCACTAAACCTTGATAATTAACGTAATGCCCGTCGCCTTCACTTACCGCAGCGACAGGTAAAACAATGTCGGCGAGTTCACTTATTGGACTTTCACTGTGATCTAAAACAATCAGGGTTTGGCAGTTTTCTCTTAAATTTTGTAACAGTGCTTCACTCAGGCCGCCCATCTCTTGTTCAAGCAAAACAAGACTTTGAGCTTCTTCAGCAACTAATTTATCAAGTACTTGTTCGATAGATAATGTTTGTTCATCAAGTATTGATAGCAAGCCAATGCTATTACACCCTCGTGGTAAAATGGCTAAATTTGCCTTGGATGCCTGCTGAGTATGAGCAATAAATGGTTCACTATGAAGGGTTGCCATTAATTGATTGATTTGGGCAAACAAAGCGGCTGACTGTAGACTCCAACCACTAATAACAAGTGGATTTTTTGCTATCAATAACGCATCAGCAAGGGACTTTACAAAAACTACCGTTGCTTCATCTTTCAATGCATCAATCACATTTGAAGTAACAACTTTATCCCCAGCAATAAATGCACAGAGCACTTGAATAATGTTTGATAAACATTCACAGATCTTGTCAGGCGATAATATAAGGTTTTGTTTACTTGACCCATCGAGCTTTGTTGACACACTATTAAGTGAAAATAGCGGGGTGAGTTGTTCGCCACCAATGGTGCGCACGGCAGCATCTTGCCATGAAGGAATACCCATAGCACTCGCAAGTTCAATACTTTTATTACGCAATGCTTGCCTAACAGATAGTGCCATTCTAGGGGATGTTTGCGTAATGTCTTCACCAATAATTATCACCAGATCACTTTGTTCTATAGCACTTAAACTTGGCGCTTTATAATGATGTAACATCGCTTGATGTTCGTTTGCCATTGCCATTTCATTGTTCGACAAGCCAGAAGAAAACTTATCTTCACCCACAAGTTGCTGTAAATAAAAATTGGCTTCCAATGACGCTCGTTCAGAGCCAATACCAATGAATTTTTCGCCGCGAAAATGTACTAAAGATTTAGCTAAATCTAAATTGGTTAATTGTTTTGATGAAAACTTAATGCCTTTTGATTGTCGAATACGTTTGTCGCTATTAACAAAACCAATACCGTAACGCCCACGATCACATAAAAAATATCCGTTGATATCATGATTAAAACGATTAACAACTCGCCTAACGCTGCCAAATCGTTCACCTATGCTGGTATTACAACCTATTGAGCAATGAGCACAAATTGAAGGGGCCGATTGTAAATCCCACTTTCTGGTGTAATGCGCCGAAAAAAGTTTGTTAGTAAAAACCCCCGTCGGACAAATTTCCACCAAATTACCACTAAACTCACTTTCTAATTCGCCATCGGTTTGACGACCAAAGTACACATGGTTAGCTGAGCCATAAACACCAAAATCTTCTCCGCCAGCATAATCGCTATAAAAACGTACACAACGATAACAGGTGATGCATCGATTCATTTCATGACCAACAAACTCACCTAAATATTGATTAGTAAAAGTGCGTTTACTACCAACATAATCTCTTGAAGTGTGTCCTGTCATTACGGTCATATCTTGTAAGTGACATTCACCACCTTCAGCACATACTGGACAATCATGAGGATGATTGGTCATCATAGCGCCAATAACTTGCTCTCTGAACTTTTCTGATCCCTTATCTTTTAACCCTATACGCATACCTTCAGTAACCGGAGTCATACACGACATTACCATACGACCTCGAGTATCATTTTCATCTTGAAATTGTGTAACTGCACATTGGCGACAAGCGCCAACAGAGCCCATTGAGGGGTGCCAGCAAAAATAAGGTAAATTAAGCTTTTCAGATAATACACCGGCGAGTAAATTATCATTAGCGCAAACCTGATGAGCAACATCATCAATATAAATGGTCACTTTATTATTATTTTCTTTGCCTTTATCGCTATCTAAAGAAGAGGAATCATTCATATTAGTGCCCTCCTTGATGAGTCGCAGTATGAACGGATGATTGATTTGATGAATACGAACAACAGCCTTTGTCTATATGTTGTTCAAAGTCATCATGAAAATACCTTAAAGCACTTTTTAACGGTTCAACTGCACCAGGGGCCAAGGCACAATGAGTTTTCCCTAGCCACATAAAGTCACATAAGTTAGCGAGTGTATCGAGATCTTCAGGGCGACCTTGACCGTTTTCAATACGAGTTAACACTTCTACAGCCCAAGGGGTACCATCTCGACAAGGTGTGCACCATCCGCAGGACTCTTGGGAAAAAAACTGCAATAAATTTAATACCATAGCCACAGGGCAGTTTTTGTCATCAAGTACAATTAATCCCCCTGTACCTAATCGACTTCCAGCTTTGGAAATTGAATCAAAATCCATAGGAGTATCAAGGTGCTCTGGTAATAAAAAATCAGTAGAGGCGCCGCCGGGTAATAAACCCTTGAGCTTATAACCATCCATCATTCCACCGGCGTGGGTATATAAAACTTCTCTAATGGTTGTTCCCATAGGAAGCTCCCAAACGCCTGCAGATTTTACCCTGCCACATGCGGCGTATAATTTAGTGCCAGGATCGCTATTAGGTGAAAGGGCTTTAAACCAATCAATACCATTTTTTAAAATGTGCGGTAAATTACTCAATGTTTCAACATTGTTGACCACGGTAGGTTTACCAAATAATCCACTAAACTGTGGGAATGGCGGCTTTGCTCTTGGATTAGCGCGCTTGCCTTCTAGGGCATTAATTAATGCGGTTTCTTCCCCACAAATATATCTGCCCGCACTGGTGTGTACGTACAAATCGAGGCAAATATCAGTGCCTTGAATATTTTTACCTAACCAATTATTTTCGTAGGCTTCATCGATCGCTTTTTGTAATCTTTTTGCCGCTAAATGGTACTCACCTCTCAAAAATATATAGGCCCGATTAGCTTCAATGGTATGTGCGGCGATGATCATCGCTTCAACTAACTGGTGAGGTACTCCTTCAAGTAAATACCTGTCTTTAAAAGTACCCGGCTCCATTTCATCGGCATTGCAAACAAGGTATTTAAATTCAGGTGCATTGTCTTTTTTTGTGCCATCAACATTGGTAAACATTGGCACGCAGCTCCATTTCATTCCTGTAGGAAAACCTGCTCCGCCTCGCCCTTTTAAACCTGAGTCACTAATAATGTTAAGCACTTGTGCTGGCGTTAAGTCTTTTATTGCACGACTAGCCCCTTGGTAACCGCCTTTATTGATGTATTCTTCAATTGATAAGGGCTTATCAAGGTTAATTAATTGAGTAAGTGGTTTGGTTAAATCTGACATTACTCACCTTCCTTAGTTAGCGTTTGAACGTTTGACTTCTCAGGTGGTGTAGATGTTGGTGGTAATGACTGACTCAGTCCATTGATAATGGCAACCGCCTTGGCTGGTGTTAAATACTCATAATGTTTGTCAGCAATCATCATTACTGGCGCTTTATCACAGCCCCCTAAGCAAACATTTGATAACAAAGTAAAAACCCCATCAGATGTGGTTTGCCCATAGTCTATATCCAAATGAGATTTTATCGCCTCAAGCACTTCGCTATAACCCAGTAAATGACAGCTAATACTGTCACAAATGTGAATAACATAGTGGCCTACGGGTTGGCGATAAATTAAGTTATAAAATGTTGCGACACCTTCAAGTTGGGCCGTTGATATTTTTAATAATTGTGAAATAGCCAATAAACTGTCATCACTTACCCAGCCACGACGTAATTGAATAATTTTTAACGCTTCAATTCCAGCAGCTTCACGGGTTTCCATAATGCTAACTTCGTGCTCTATTTCATTAATTTCATCGCTTGATAGATATTGACGATAATCAAGTGTTATCGAATTAATAACTTGGACATTTGATTCTTGCTGAGTCACTTGAGTCATTTTATTTTTATTCTCCTGAGCCCTTCGATTAGCATTTCAATTTGTATTTATCTGCTACCTGTCAACATCTGCCATGACATAATCAACACTGCCTAAAGTAGCAATAAGATCTGCAACCATTTGGCCTTTGCATATCGCAGGTAACATTTGTAAATGGGCGAAACTTGGTGTGCGGATTCTGGTGCGATAACTCATAGTGTTGCCATCACTTATCAAGTGATACCCCATAATTCCTTTGGTTCCTTCGACAAACATTGAAACTTCACCTGCTGGAATTACCGGCCCCCATGAAACGTTGACAAAATGAGGAATAAGGGTGTCAATATCGGTCATCGTTTTAGATTTATCTGGTGGCGTTGTTTGAGGATGATCTGCTTTGTAAGGCCCTTCAGGCATATTATTTAAGCATTGCTCAATTATTCGAATACTTTGTCGCATTTCTTCAACACGAACCCGACAACGATCATAACAATCACCTTTATCTCCAACAGGGACTTCAAAATCGAATTGATCATAGCCGCCATACGGTCGTTGCTTTCTTAAGTCCCAAGAATAACCCGTCGCTCTAAGACCTGGACCAGTGACTCCCCAATCAATAGCTTCTTGAGTGGTATAAGCACCTACATCTACTGTACGCTGTTTTAAAATCGAGTTTTGCATAACCATTTTTTCATATTCATCTAAACGTTTTGGCAAGTAGTTAACATAATCACGTACCAAGGTATCCCAGCCAATTGGCAAGTCTTGAGCAACACCACCAATGCGAAACCAACTAGGGTGCATACGCGCGCCAGTGAAAGCTTCAATAATGGCAAAAAGTTTTTCTCTGTCGATAAACATATAAAATATTGGCGATAGTGCGCCAATGTCTTGAGCAAATGTGCCATAAAACAGCAAATGACTTAAAATTCTAAACATTTCACTCGTCATTATGCGAATAACTTTAGCTCTATCAGGAACGGTAATTCCAGCAAGTTTTTCTACCGCCATAACGTAGGGAAAGTTGTTCATTACTCCGCCGAGGTAATCAATTCGGTCGGTGTAAGGAATATAACTATGCCAAGACTGACGTTCACCCATTTTTTCAGCACCACGGTGGTGATAACCAATATCTGGTACACAATCAATTATCTCTTCGCCGTCCATTTGCAAAACAATACGAAAGGCACCATGTACACTCGGATGGTTAGGCCCAAGATTGAGAAACATAAAATCATCATCTTTGTTTTTACGTTTCATGCCCCAAGCTTCAGGGTTAAACTTTAAGGCTTGTTGTTCTTTATCTTGCTGATCAGGAGGTAGCGTAAAGGGATCCATTTCAGTTGCTCGAGCAGGGTGCGTTTTAAGTAATGGGTGGCCTTGCCAAGTATTAGGCATTAAAATTCGTGTTAAATAGGGATGCCCATCAAAGACAATACCAAACATGTCCCAAATTTCTCGCTCATACCAATTAGCATTCTTCCAATATTGACAAACACTTACTATAGATTTATCACCTGAAGTTAACGCTACTTTTATTCGAATATCTTGATTACGCTGATGCGATCGCAAGTGATAACTAACTGTGAAATCACTAACATGTCCAGCCTTATTTCGGCGCTCAGTTTCATCAATAGCCGCAATATCAAAACACATTGTAAAGGGATCATGTAGATCAAACTTGACAAGTTGCATCAACGTAAATAATTGATCTTTGTTTACCCAAAAGGTTGGTATGTCATCAACAATATTTTCAATTGCAGTAACCCCAAGCAACTCTAAATCTGGAGATATAGCCGTAATTTCATCAATGATTGAATCAGCAAATGTCATTTGCCAATCCCTACTTTTACCTACATCGACTTGTTTGTTACCTTTACTCATCAATACTCCCTTCTAACACTTATCTGGTGAGTCTAAATTAACAACTTGCATACGATGTTCTTGTTTGATGTCTCGAAGCGATGGCTTCGCGATAGGTTTTATAGATTGCTCCCCCACCGTCCAACTCAATGGTCGTGGTTGATGCGCGATGGTGTTTTGAAGTAATAATAGTCCTTCTAGCAAGGCTTCAGGACGAGGAGGACAACCAGGCACATAGACATCTACAGGGATAAATTTATCAACACCTTGTACAACACTATAAATGTCATACATGCCGCCAGAATTAGCACACGATCCCATAGAGATAACCCAACGAGGTTCTAATAATTGTTCATAAAGGTGTTGAATTACTGGTGCCATTTTTCGAAAACAAGTACCTGATATCACCATTAAATCGGCTTGACGAGGAGTAGCCCTAATAACCTCAGCACCAAAACGAGCAATATCATGACGAGAGGTAAACCCCGTTGCCATTTCAACGTAACAACAACTTAGGCCAAAATTAAAAGGCCAAATAGAGTTTTTTCGACCCCAGTTAATCATGTCATCGAGCTTGGCTACAAATACACTACGTTCAAGTTCTTTCTCTAATTCAGCTTTTTCATGGCCCATTTGTTCATCAAGTTTAGCTTTTGTTAACGACCATTCCATTATGAATTACCTCGACTACTTTTTTGGTGAACTGTAGACTTGTACTGTTCTTTAAAAGGTAGATGGCGATGTTTAAGTTCAAGTGCGCCAATGCGCCATAAATAAATTAATGCAACTAATAAAATTACGATAAAAATAGTTGCCTCTATAAAGCCCATCCAACCGACTTCATCAAAAGCGATAACCCACGAAAATAAAAAAATAGTCTCTAAGTCAAAAATGACAAAAAATATGGCATAAAGGAAAAAGTGATTTGTAAAGCGACTATGATTATCTTGACGATTCGAATTAATCGAGTTACTTGAGGATTCTGACGTAGAGTCAACGGCAACAACACCTGATTCATAAGGTGTATTTTTTGCTCTTGATTGTGTTTTAGGGCCTATAACATAAGATAAAACCATCATGCCAATAAGCATGATGACTAAAATGATAAAAAACGCGACAATAGGCCAGAGCTCAGCAATTTGGCTAGACACAATCAACATCCTCTTGTTATTTTTATTAATTTCATTGTTTACTATTTGAGCGGTCTATAAATAGCATAGTCAACAAATTGAAATAAATACAATATTTCTTACAATTCAATTAGTTATGTATTTTTAAGGGTGAGTATATATAGCATCAACACAAAATGTTTATGAAAGTGAGTATTGTTCAAGTCTAATGCTTGAGGATATTTATCTTGTCTTTATTATTATTATTTTATTGAGTTTATACATACCTCTTTATAAAAATATAAATCATTAACACTATTTTTCTAAAATACTGTGTAACAGCTTATCTCAACTTAAAATGTTGACTACATAAAGAAATTATAGAAAAGAATTTTATTTTTGCATGATAAATATTAAGAAAATTATTTTATGGGTGCTAAATTCGATTTCTTGTGAGTAAATTATATAAAATCAGAAGGGAATGTGAAAAACTCAGTTTATTAACAAGTTGAAGGTACTTAAAAACTCATTAGTAGGGTTTGTAAATACATTGAAGAAGACGACTTAAGCAACTAACAACCTCCCCATTATATAATTCCATTTACTGCCTAGTTTATTCGCCACTTTAAGGAAGTACAAATAGTCACTTAATTTAGAAAGAATCCATTCGTATTTCCCCTGTTTGTTATGTTGCATTTAGCAATATATTATCTGCCATTATTTAGTGCATTCACTACTCATCACCACCGGTTAATAATTCAGAGAAATTAGCTAATTTGTCTAATACCATGGCATGAATTGATTTACGTGGATATCGACCGGTTCGATTCATTTCCCCAGCAGTTGTATTCATTAATAGTTCAAGTGCTTGGTCAATATCTTCAACCGCATAGATAGAAAATTGTCCTTGTTCTACAGCGTTAATTACCTCTTGTGATAGCATTAAATTTATCATATTTGTCATCGGCACAATAACGCCTTGAGATCCGGTTAAGCCAGTATCTTTACAAAGTTGATAAAAACCTTCAATTTTTTCATTAACGCCACCTATAGATTGTACTTCGCCATGCTGATTAATAGACCCCGTAATAGCTAAACCTTGATCTATAGGTAACAGAGTAATTGCAGATATAAGCGCACATAGCTCAGCCATTGAGGCGCTATCTCCGTCGATATGTCCGTAAGATTGCTCTATAGCAATATTGGCAGAAATGGTAACAGGTAAACCTTGTCCATATTTATGCCCTAAATAACCCGTAAGTAATAACACCCCTTTTGAATGTATAGACTTCCCTAAATCAACCTCTCGTTCTATATCTGTTACCCCTTCACTACCAGCATAAACGGTGGCGGTAATTCTTGCAGGGGTTCCAAAAACACTGTCTCCTATTTCTAAAACCGTTAAGCCATTTACTTTAGCTATTTTTTGACCTTGGGTATTAATCAATACTTGCCGCTCTTTAATTTCACTCAGCCAGGTTTCACTCATTCGGCCTGTGCGTCTTTGCTTGGCATTTAACGCTAAATTAATATACTCGGCAGTAAGCTCTCCTTCGCTATCATTTTTGTTCCATAAATAGTTAGCCTCATCAAGTAAGTCATTAATTTGTACTATGTTTGATGATATTTTATCTTGATGCTCGGCTCGTCGAAGGGAGTATCGAACCAACTCAACTACAGCATCATCTGAAACAACAGGATAACTATATTTATGAGCACGCTGGCGAATTAAGTTGGCATAAGCAATTAAATTACTTTCACTTTTAGTTAAATAGCGATCAAAATCAGCTAGTACTCTAAATAATTCAGTAAATTCTTGATCGTATTCTTGCAAGGTGTAGTAAATTTCAGGATCGCCCAAAAGAACCACTTTCACTTTCAAAGGAATATTTTCGGGCTGTAAACTATAAGAGCCAGGCTGGCTAAATTCAGAATATGGATTTTCAATAATAATTTGTTGAGTTTTTAATGCAAGTTTGAGTTTTGCCCAGACAAGAGGTTGGCTTAATAGCTTTTCAGCATCTAATAATAAATACCCTCCATTAGCTTTATGTAATGCACCAGCTCTTATTAAACGATAACTGGAATAAGTTGCCCCTTGAAAACTGGCAAAGTCAACATGACCAAATAAATTTTGATAAGTCGGGTTTTCCTCATATACAACGGGGGAGCCTTCTTCTGGACTACGCGAAACTAACAAATTAGGTAAAAATTGTTCAACCATTAATTTACGGTTGTCTTTATCATTCGGGTTTTCATTACTCTCATCGGCTAATATTTCTAAAACAGCATCAACAACGTGCTCTTTAACTTTAGATAAATACTTAAGCACGCCAATATTACTGGCAAACTCATGCTCTAACTCTTTTAATAATGGCCTAATTCCCTGCTCTGCGGTTTCGTATTTCAATTTTCGTAACTTATCAGACGAAACACGTTTCCATAATGGTAACTCAAGCAGTTGCTCTGAAAGTAAATCTTCTAAAAATGCTAAACGTTTATAGAACTCTGCTCGTTGCTCTTCTTCTAAACTAGCAAATTCTTTATCGCTTAATGCTTTACCATCAACCAACATTGAAAAACCAATTTCACCTGCCTCTTCGAATAACACCACACTTTCTTTGAGCGCGGTTTCTTCAACAATAGATATTGCTTCATCGTATTTCTGATTGAATTCACGATCTACAGCCGATTTTTTTCGCTGATAACCAGGGTTGTCAAAAATTTCAGGAAATAAATCAATCAGCTCATCGATAAAAGTATTCATTCGAGCAAGCAGTTGTTTGCCATCTCCAGGACTTAGATATAACTTAAAGGGTGCATGATTATCATCAAAATTATTGATGTAACACCATTCGGCAGGAGTTGTTTGGCTTGCAGATAACTGGGATAACATTTGTTTAATTAAAGTTAAACGACCAGTACCATGCTCTCCCATCGCAAACACATTAAAACCTACCGCCCCCATAGACAAACCAAAATCCAATGCCTCTTTCGCTCGTTCATGACCAATAAAACCTTGCTCAGTAGCTGTGGCTTTTGGCGATTGAGAAAATAACTTTTCAGTTAAGTTTGCTGTTAATTGGTTTGGCTCAAGGCGTAGTTTGTCAGCAGTTTTACTCATGCAGGATCTCATTGTCTTTGCTTTATTAGTAACTGCTTATTAATTAAACAGTTACTGATGGAATTTGATAATATCTTTAAGTGTACTCCAGCAGTATGTTTTAGCAAAGCATCTTTATGGCTTCATGCCATGACGAATAAACTGTTCACCACCACAATGGATACAGGAGGTGACCTTACTTAGGTGGGTAACTGACAATCGTTCATGACAATTTTTACATTCTAGTTCTCCAAAACCAATATAGTCATCCACGTGGTAAAGTCCGTCATGTTCAAAATCATCCATAAGCTCTGACCACTCCACTTGCGATTTATCAGTTAAAGTGGCGAGGGATTGCCACAAACTTTCATTCAACAAAGCCAAATAAAGGGAGTCCTGAGCTTGAGTTTGATTTCGTTGATAAAACTCATGCAAATCATAAACAAAGCTATCTATAAATTGTTTAACTTTTTTTTCGGGAATATGCTCAGCAGCTGCTAGATAAGACTTTGCTTGTTCAACAACCTCTACAATTTTAGTGATTTCATGTGCTTTAGCATCTTCAATCCATTCGCTGATATTTTGATAAAAATCATTGAAGACATGGTTTTTATTCGTCATATTTACCTTCCTTAATCACTAAAAAATTAGATATTATTACTTACTAAGAGCCACACTAAAAATACTGACAGAAGTATAACTAACAGTATAGACAATAATTTGTCTCCATTAGAGGAAATATCCGCTATTAAGCTTAGCTAAGATCAGGTATTCTATGTGACAAATTTTAATAGGCTCATGAGTGCTAACTGTATCTACTAGTAAAACCTCATGGAGCGCCCATCTACAGTGTTTGAGAATCGTTAATGGAATCCACTTACAATCCCCAGTCAATTGAAAAAAATGTTCAACAATTTTGGGTTGATAACAATACCTTTGCTGCCACCGAGCAACCAGAAAAAGAAAAGTTTTATTGTCTTGCTATGTTTCCATACCCAAGTGGTCGACTGCATATGGGGCACGTTCGTAACTACAGTTTAGGCGATGTAATTTCTCGTTATCAGCGTATGCAAGGTAAAAATGTTATGCAGCCTATGGGTTGGGATGCATTTGGTTTACCAGCAGAAAATGCGGCGATAAAAAACAACTCAGCGCCAGCAAAATGGACCTATGAGAATATTGACTATATGCGTAACCAGCTTAAATCACTAGGCTTTGGTTATGACTGGGATCGTGAATTTGCGACCTGTAAAAAAGATTATTACCGATGGGAACAATGGTTTTTTACTCAGCTTTTTGAAAAGGGTTTAGTTTACAAGAAAAATGCCACCGTTAACTGGGATCCTGTTGATCAAACAGTACTAGCAAACGAACAAGTTATTGACGGTAGAGGTTGGCGATCTGGTGCAATTGTTGAGCGTAAAGAAATTCCACAGTGGTTTATCAAAATCACGGATTATGCGGAAGAGTTATTGGAAGATCTTGACCAGTTAACCGAATGGCCTGAACAAGTTAAAACCATGCAACGTAATTGGATTGGTCGCTCGGAAGGTGTTGAAATGACCTTTAAAGTAGAAAATTCTGACGAAGAGTTTGATATTTACACCACTCGTCCTGATACGCTTTTAGGTGTTACCTACGTTGCTTTAGCTGCACAACATCCACTTGCTTTAGCAGCCGCTAAAACCAATAGCCAATTAAGTGATTTTATTGCGGAATGTAAAAACAGTAAAACCACTGAAGCCGATATGGCAGCAATGGAGAAAAAAGGTGTTGATACCGGCTTAAAAGCGATTCACCCAATCAGTGGCAAGCTTGTACCTGTATGGGCAGCTAACTTTGTATTAATGGATTATGGCTCTGGTGCTGTAATGTCAGTACCTGGGCACGACCAACGTGACTGGGAATTTGCTACTAAATACGGCTTAGAAATAACTCAAGTGATTACTGGTCAAGATGGCGAAGATATTACTAATGCAGCCATTACCGAAAAAGGCTCTTTAATCAATTCTGGTGAATTTGATGGTTTAGGTTTTGATGAAGCCTTTAAAGCAGTTTCGGGTAAGTTAATCAGCGATGGTACCGGTAAGATCACGGTTAACTACCGTTTGCGTGACTGGGGGGTTTCTCGACAACGTTATTGGGGTACACCTATACCAATGGTCAACTTAGCCAATGGTGAATCAGTTGCCGTACCTGCCGATCAATTACCTGTAGTGCTACCTGAAGATGTAGTAATGGACGGTGTTAACTCACCAATAAAAAGCGATCTAGAATGGGCTAAAACCACCATCAATGGCGAACCAGCTTTACGTGAAACAGATACCTTTGATACCTTTATGGAGTCTTCTTGGTATTACGCACGTTATTGCTCGCCTTCAGACGATACTCAAATGCTTGACCCTGCCAAAGCAAACTATTGGTTACCGGTAGATCAATACATTGGCGGGATTGAACATGCTATTTTACACCTTCTTTACGCACGCTTTTTTCATAAGCTATTGCGTGATTTTGGTTTAGTAAAAAGTGACGAACCTTTTAAAAGTTTATTATGCCAAGGTATGGTTTTAGCTGAAACCTTCTATCGTGAAGCAGACAACGGCGCACAAGACTGGATTGCACCAAGCGATGTTGAAGTTGAGCGTGATGAAAAAGGTAATGTTACCAAGGCCATTAGTAAGCTTGATGGTGAAGCGGTTATTTCTGCTGGCATGAGTAAAATGTCAAAGTCAAAGAATAACGGAATTAACCCACAAGAAGTGATTGATACTTACGGCGCTGATACCGTGCGTTTATTCATTATGTTTACTTCGCCACCAGAGCAAACCCTAGAATGGTCTGATAGTGGAGTAGAAGGTGCTCACCGTTTCTTAAAACGTGTATGGAAGTTGGTTTATGACTTCAATACTAACGAACAAGAAGTTATTGCTCTTAAAGAGCTAACTTTTAATGGCAAGCAAAAAGCTTTACGTCGTGAGTTACATAAAACTATAGCTAAAGTGACAGATGATATTGGTCGACGTAATACGTTCAATACTGCCATCGCTGCCATTATGGAATTAATGAACCACCTAACTAAAGCACCAATCGATAGTGTCGAAGACAAAGCCGTGATGAATGAAGCAGTACAGGCTGTTATTTTGATGCTAACACCTATCGTACCGCATTTAACTCATCACTTATGGTCACTCGTTGGTGATAAAGCTAATGGCGCAACAGTTGAAGAGGCGTCGTGGCCTGTTGTTGATGAAAGTGCTTTAGTCGAAGACGAAAAGCTTATTATTGTGCAAGTTAATGGTAAGGTTAGAGCGAAAATAATTATTGCAGCTGATGCCGACCAAACTAGCGTGGAAAAAATAGCGTTAGCTAATGAAGCTGTTAGTCGGTTTATTGATGATAAAACGGTACGAAAAATTATTTACATACCGGGAAGATTGTTAAACATTGTCGCTAACTAACCGTAGTTACTTTTAGCGTTATGGCAAAAATTCAGATGGGTTAAAGTTATTTTTCTCATCTGTATAATTACAAACAAAAGGTCAACTGTGGCAATCAATTGCATTATATCAAACGATAAACTTTCATCTCACTTTCGTAGTTTTGTAAGCACATTACTTATTGTAACTTTGATTAGTTCATGTGGCTTTAGATTACGTGGGGATTATTTACTCGCGCCCGAATTACAAACTTTATATGTTAGCTCTGTGGATATTCACGGGGAGTTAACCCGTGTATTAAAAAGGCATTTAAAGCTAAACCAAGTCACACTTGTAAAAACATTTACGACAGAGTATCCAGAGCTACACGTGTTAAGTGATAATTTAGCTCGTCGTACTTTATCTGTTTTTCCTAATGGTCAGGTTGCAGAATACGAGTTAATATATTCAGTTCGTTACCAATTACGCTTTCCAAACCAAGACCCACTAGAGTTTAATTTTGAACTTAATCGAGATTATCAAGACGATCCAGATATTGCTCTAGCAAAATCTCGTGAATTATCACTACTGCTTAGTGAAATGAGAAAACAAGCGGCAGATAGAATATTAAGAGACATGGCTACAATTAAAAGCCCAAGCTAAAGTAAAAATAATTTATGCGAATATATCATAATCAACTCATCACAACCCTCAACCAAGGTGTTAAACCGCTTTGGTTAGTATTTGGTGATGAGCCTTGGCAAAAAAATGACAGTTTGCAAAACATTAAAGCCCATGCACAACAACAAGGGTTTAGTGAAATAATACGCTTTAGCGTTGATGATAAGTTTGATTGGCAACTATTATTAGCTGAATATCAAGCGTTAAGTTTATTTGCTAGTCAACGTATTATTGAAGTGGAATTAATCACAGGAAAAGTGGGAGATGCTGGGTCTAAAGCTTTATTAGCTTTGATTGAAAATCTTCATCAGGATGTACAACTCATTTTTCACGGCCCTAAGTTAGATGGTCCAACAACCAATAGAAAATGGTTTAAAACTCTTTCTCAAAACGGTTGTTACCTGCCATTATACGATATAGAAGTCAAAGCGTTAGGGTCCTGGTTACAACGTCAAGCAAGGCAACTTAATGTTAATTTATCGCCCCAAGTTACGCCATTATTAATAGAGCTTTTTGAAGGTAATTTATTAGCCTTAGAGCAAGAGTTGCAAAAACTGTCAATTTTATTTGGTACTCAATTAATAAGCCTTGAAGATGCTGAGCAAATCGTAATCAATCAAGCAAAATTCAACCCCTTTCAACTTATTGATTCTTTGCTGCTCGGCCATTTAGAGAAGTGCATATCAATCTTAGAGCAGCTCCAACAAGAAGGTAGCGCAATAGGTCAACTGATTTGGTTTGTTCATAAAGAAATAACTCAACTCTTCGACATGATTGAACAAAAAGAGCAAGGCATCAGTTTAAACGACATTTTTAAAAAATATCGAATTTGGGATAAACGTAAACCTCTTTATCAGCATGCTGTCAACCATATCACTTTAGAAAATATTAATCGTAGTATGGCACGCTTAGCACAACTTGATTTATTGAGTAAGTCCACTAGTGAGTTTAATCATTATATTATCCTGAGCGATATTTGTTTAAGTTTATATCATGGAGATAAGTTGGCTAACTACCCACTCAATTATGAATACGCCTAATGCTATTGCCATTTTAGGTGGTACTTTTGACCCTATCCATAATGGCCATATAATTCCCGCACAACATGTAGCACAATGGTTAGGCGTTAACCAAGTGAGTTTAATGCCAACGCACCTCCCTCCTCACAAAAGTACTGTTTCAGCAACAGCCACACAACGTGTAGATATGGTAAAATTAGTCTGTGAGAATAATCATCTTTTTACTTGTGATCAACGAGAGTTAAACCGTACAAGCCTTTCTTATACTGTTGAAACATTGAAAGAAATAAAACAAGAACAACCAGAGCAATCAATATTCTTTATTATCGGTATGGACTCGTTACTCACTTTTCAACAATGGTATCAATGGCAAGAAATTTTAACCTTGTGTCATTTAGTAGTTAATTGTCGCCCTGACCACAGTAGTAATAATTTATCAAATGGACTTAAGTTGCTGTTAAAGCAGCATGAAATATCCATAAAAACTGATTTACTGTCATTAGATAAAAATGCCGGCTATATTATTTTCCCCCCTGAAATATCCTGTGATGTATCTTCCACTTTAATTAGAAGTAGGATAAAAGAGGGAGTAGATTGCCAAAAGCTAATACCTGAAAATGTACTAAATTACATCAACCAACATCAGCTATATCGTTAATGTATCTGCCGCTAAATATGTATTTCAAAGTAGCTTGCCCATTTAAATAATGATATTATGCGCCAACTGTAAAAACATCTAGGAATACCCCCTTGCAAAGCAAAGCATTAACAAAGTTTGTCATTGAAAAAATTGAAGATATTAAAGGTAGAGATATCATAACCTTAGACATTAGAAGTAAAGCTAGCTTTGCTGACTACATGGTCGTTTGTTCAGGGAATTCTAACCGTCACGTAAAATCAATTGCTCAGTCAATCGGCGCAGAGTGCCGTGCTGAAGGTTTAGTACCATTAGGAATGGAAGGTAATGATGTTGGCGAATGGGCATTAGTTGATTTAGGCGATATTATCGTTCATGTTATGACTGACGAACAACGTGATAAGTACCAACTTGAAGAACTTTGGTCTTAAACCTTATTAAACAATTTTTACCTGCCAAAAGATAAGTCAAATGCGCATAACTCTTTACGCTGTTGGTACTAAAATGCCTTCTTGGGTCACCCAAGGATTTCAAGAATATAGCCGTCGTTTTCCACGAGACATGTCATTTCACCTGGTAGAAGTATCGCCTGGGAAACGTGGGAAAAATGCCGATATAACACGTATTTTAGAAAAAGAAGGTGAACAATTAATTGCTGCAATACCTAAAGGCAATCGTATCGTTACTTTAGAAGTTGAAGGCAAACCTTGGACCACACCTCAGCTAGCTAACCAGTTAGAACGTTGGCAATTTGATGGCAGAGATGTAGCACTCTTAGTAGGAGGACCTGAAGGATTGTCTCCCGCTTGCATTAAAGCATCGGAGCAAAAATGGTCTTTATCTCCACTCACCTTACCTCATCCCATGGTTAGAGTACTCGTTGCTGAAAGCCTTTATCGTGCTTGGAGCATCAATAACAATCACCCATATCATAGAGAGTAGCCATGGCAGGTCCTAGGCGCGTTACTATAAGAAATAAATCAGCTGAAGCAAACTTATTTGCTCGTAGAGCATTTATTACTTTTATTGGCGTTCTAGCTCTGGTGTTAATTTTATTTAGCAATATCTATAATTTAGAAGTTAACTCCTTTGATAAATATCAAACACGTTCAAATAGTAATCGAATAAAGTTACTTCCTGTCGCGCCAAATAGAGGACTGATATTTGATAGGAATGGCGTGATACTTGCCGATAACAAGGCTATTTACAGTTTAGAAATCATCCCGGAAGATGTTGAAGACATTAAAAAAACTGTTGTTGATATCAGTACATTGTTAGGCATTAGTGCGGACAGACAAAAGAAATTTTTCACCCGTATCCGTGGTAACCGACGCTTCAAACCCATTGAATTAAAATCTCGATTAAGCGATCAGCAAGTTGCCCTTTTTTCAGTAAATCAACATAAATTTCCGGGTGTATTCATCGACGCTCGCCTTAAGCGTTATTACCCTTTTGGCGAATTAACCACACATAATATTGGTTATGTTGCTCGTATCAATCAAAAAGATCTACAGAAACTTTCTAGAGATGATAAATCTGAGAATTACGCAGCGACCCGTGAAATAGGTAAACTCGGCATAGAAAAATATTACGAAGACATACTTCACGGCGAAATTGGCCATCAAAAAGTTGAAATCAATAACCAAGGTCGTGTTATTCGAACGCTAGAGTTCACACCGCCTATACCGGGTAAAGATTTAACACTCAATATTGATATTGAATTGCAAATGGTAGCAAAGCGAGCACTATCGGGCAAGAGAGGTGCTATTGTGGCCTTAGATCCCAGAGATGGTGGTATACTTGCAATGTATTCAAACCCAAGTTATGACGGTAATTTATTTGTCCATGGCATCAGTAGCAAAAACTACAAAAAATTATTAAGCTCAAAAGACCTGCCATTAATTAATCGCAGTGTACAAGGTTATCCACCAGCATCAACGGTTAAACCAATATATGCTTTGTTAGGTTTAGAAGAAGAAGCTGTTACCCCTGAAAGTAAAATTTGGGATCCGGGTTGGTATCAATTAAAGGGCATCAAAAATAAATCTCGTGATTGGTTGCCTTGGGGGCATGGCTGGGTAAATTTAAGCAAAGCAATTGAACAATCATGCAATGTCTATTTTTATGATTTAGCGTTTAAGCTAGGCATCACTAAAATGAGTAACATGTTGGCAAAATTTGGCTTTGGCGAAGACACAGGTATAGATATTCACGAGGAAAGTCGAACGATATTACCCAGCATCGGTTGGAAAAGAGCACGTTATAATCAGTCTTGGTATACAGGTGAGACACTATCTGTTGGCATTGGCCAAAGCTTTTTAACCGCAACCCCACTACAACTTGCTCAGGCAACTTCTATATTAGTGAACAAAGGTCGAATAAAGATACCTCACTTACTTAAAGAAACGTCACAAACTGAACTTATTGCTGTTGATACGGCTGATAAATTTAAGAAAAAAATTACCCGTGAAAAAATACCCGTTGATGAAAAAGCACCAATCATCCTAAAAGATGAAAGGTACTGGGATATTGTCCTTGATGCCATGCACAAAACAGCGCAAAAGTTTCGCGCAACGGCATTTACACCTTTTAAAGGATCCAAATATGATGCAGCAGGTAAAACAGGCTCTGCGCAAGTAGCTAGTATTAAACAAGATGAAAAATACGATGCGAAAAAAACCAAAGAAAATAAACGAGATAATGCTATGTTTATCTCTTTTGCACCTTTTGAAAGTCCTGAAGTTGTTGTTGTAGTCGCCATAGAAAATGTCGAAAAAGGTGGTGGTGGAAGTAATGCTGGCCCCGTCGCTCGTCAAATTATGGATCAATACTTTGGTGACAGAGTTATAGAAAGTATAGATCCATCACGCCACCCTAACCATGATAAACCTTACCCACAAAAAAATAGGCGTTAATCAATGAATTTACTCATGACATGGAGTTTTAATGCGTAGTACCGGGCAAGATCAGCAAAAACAACGTACCCTATGGCAAAGTTTGCATATAGATACACCACTATTAATGGGCTTATTGCTGTTAATGGTCTTAGGGTTATTTATTGTTTATAGTGCTGGCGGCCAAGATATGGGGGTAGTATATCGCCAAGCTATTCATTCTGGTGTTGCTTTAGTCGTTATGCTAGTTGTCGCTCAAATCCCTCCTTCGGTTTATCAAAAGCTCGCAGTACCGATGTTTGTTATTGGTATTTTATTATTAATTGCTGTTTTACTTTTTGGTTACTCCGTCAATGGCTCAAAACGGTGGATTAACCTAGGAGTAACAGGGTTTCAACCTTCTGAAATAATGAAGCTTATTGTACCTATCATGATCGCTTGGTTTATTAGCCAGTATGACTTACCCGCAAAAGTATCAAATATCATTATTGCTTTTATTTTACTTTTGATCCCTACGTTATTAATCGCCAAGCAACCTGATTTGGGCACTTCACTATTGATTGCCAGCTCTGGAATTTTTGTACTGTTTCTTGCTGGAGCCAGTTGGAAACTTATTGCTACTTGTGCTGCTTTAGCATCTGCCTTTATGCCTGTTTTATGGATGTTTTTGATGAAAGACTATCAAAAGCAAAGAGTTTTAACTTTGTTCAACCCTGAGCAAGATCCACTCGGCTCAGGCTACCACATTATTCAATCTAAAATTGCTATTGGCTCAGGCGGTTTACAAGGAAAAGGATATTTACAAGGTACACAATCGCAACTTGAGTTTTTACCTGAGCGACATACTGATTTTATTTTTGCTGTATTTAGTGAAGAGTTTGGTTTAGTGGGTGTTTCAGTTTTGTTACTGGTATATTTGGCTATTGTCGCTAGAGGCCTGTGGATTGCTGTAAATGCCCAGCAAGCATTTACTAAGTTATTAGCTGGCAGTATTACTTTAACCTTTTTTGTTTACGTTTTTGTAAATATTGGTATGGTATCAGGCTTACTACCAGTTGTTGGCGTACCTTTACCCTTAGTTAGTTATGGTGGCACTTCTAAAGTGACATTATTAGCCGGCTTTGGTATTTTAATGGCGATAAGTACACATAGACGTTTTCATGCATAGTCATTTCGTGGGTGAAAAGTTAAATAGCGTACCCATCAATGGTATTTAACATTTACTTCATATCAAAGAGAGTTATGTGAAAAATTTTGCCCTGCTTGCTTTACTGTTAACCCTTCTTAGTGCTTGTAGCTCCAATACAAGTCGATATCAACATGAAAATGATAGTAAGCCTACACGACTACCCAGTGGGGCTGAACTCAGCAATGCAATACCAAGAGATGAGCCTCATAGCAGAGGGGGAAACAAAGATTATCAAGTTAGGGGAAAGCATTATAAAGTTCTGCCTTCAGCCGAAGGGTTTAAAGAAATAGGAACCGCTTCTTGGTATGGAAAAAAATTTCATGGCCATTTAACTTCAAATGGTGAAATCTATGATATGTATGGTATGAGTGCCGCTCACAAAAACTTACCCCTACCCACTTATTTAAAAGTTACAAACCTTAAAAATAATAAATCGGTCATCGTCAGAGTAAATGACAGGGGCCCTTTTCACCAAAAACGAATTATTGATTTATCTTATAGCGCTGCTTATCAACTAGACATGTTAAAAACAGGTACTGCAAATGTTGAAATTGAATCAATCACGCAATTTAACTCCTCTTCAATAAAGCCAACGACTCCAAAAAAGAATTTGAATACCCCCACGGCTAAGAAATATATTCAGGTATTTGCGACTCGAAACAGCGAATTGGCAAAAAGTACGGCTTCAGCTTTAGCAGAAAAATATCAGCAAGGTGTTGTTTGGCCAATCAATAAAGGCATCTTTAGAGTGCAGTTAGGTCCTATTCATAATGAAAGTGAGCTTGAAAGAATTTTGGCGCTATTGCAAAGTTCAGGTTACCCTAAAGCCTATCGTCGTAAGTTGTTACAATAATAGGTTAAAAAACTCTATATTCGCCTTTAATCCCCATAGCATCTAGCAATAAAAATGATATACTCTTTAAAATTTACCCTTTTCATTTTCTAAAAACGTCAATAACGTTTAATTTTTCAAAGGAAAATCATGTTTATCACTCAATCTCGTACTAAATCTAGAATAATCTCTTTAGTGGGTGCTTTAGCTTTTAGTCTCTCAACTTTAACTCATGCTATTTCCATTACCCCTGACGCGCCAAAAATCAATGCAAAAGGCTTTATTTTAATTGATTATACAACGGGTAAAGTAATCGCTGAAGGCAATGCTGATATGCAATTAGCGCCTGCATCTTTAACAAAAATGATGACCAGCTATATTATTGGTAAAGAGCTTCAAAGTGGTGACCTAAAAAATACTGATAAGGTTATGATCAGTGAAAATGCATGGGCCAAAAAATTTCCTGACTCATCAAAAATGTTTATTGAAGTTGGTAAGGAAGTCAGTGTTTCTGATTTAAATCAAGGGATTATTGTTGCCTCAGGTAACGATGCTTGTGTTGCTATGGCAGAGCATATTGCCGGTAGTGAAAGTGCTTTTGCTGACTTAATGAATGCCCATGCTGAACAATTAGGTATGAGCAGTAGCTATTTTGAAAATAGCCATGGTTTACACAGTAGTGAGCATTTTACCAGTCCAAGAGACATGGCAACATTAGCCGTTGCTATTATCAAAGAAGTTCCCGAAGAATACAAAATATACAAACAAAAATCATTTACCTTTAATAAAATAAAACAATATAACCGTAACAGCTTGTTGTGGGATAAAAGCCTGAATGTTGACGGCATGAAAACCGGCCACACCTCACAAGCAGGCTATAGTTTAGTAACTTCTGCTACTAAGGGCGATATGCGCCTAGTTACCGTTGTAATGGGCACCGACAGTGAACGAGCTCGTAAAGTAGAAAGCAAAAAGCTGTTGAACTATGGCTTTAGATTTTTTGAAACAATTACCCCGTATAAAGCAGGTGAAAAATTCGTCAGTAACCGCATTTGGATGGGTGATAAAGAGCAAGTAGATTTAGGCATTTTAATGGATACCCCTATTACTATACCTCGTGGTCAACGCAAAAATTTGAAGGCTAATTTTGAATTAGATCGCCAATTAGAAGCCCCTATCGCCAAAGGTGAAGTTGTTGGGAAATTATTTTTACAACTTGATGGTGAAGATATTGCTCAATATCCACTAGTAGCACTTGAAGAGATAAATGAAGGTGGTATGTTTAGTCGATTAGTAGATTATGTTAAATTACAATTTGTTAATTAGTTACTAACACCTGTTCTTAAAAAACTCGATCATTGATCGAGTTTTTTTGTTTTTACAACTATTGAAATATCACTAACTGCCTCCATTATAAAAGCAATTGAGAGATGATAGCTCTTGTGACTAGTTTAATGATAAAATAGTCACAACGGCGTTATTATTTAACCTAAATCCATTGTACAAGTATAGAGAAACCAAATGAAAACCCATTTTGATGAATTATTAGATTTTCCTACTGTATTAAACTTTAAAATTATGGGTGTTGCCTGTACACAATTACCTGATTTAATTATCGCTGAACTGCAAAAACATACACCTGGTGACTATTCACCTAAGGTCAAAGCAAGCTCTAAAGGTAACTACCACTCAGTCTCTGTTGCAGTGACAGTCACCAGTAAAGATCATATAGAAACTATCTATAAAACCTTAAATGCTATCGAAGAAGTTCGCTACGTATTATAGCAACCACTTATACACCTTAATAACCCCATACCTTAAAGGGTGTAAACAAAGTAATGTTTGCTATAATAACCACAAACAAAATTAAACAAGAGTAAAGCTTGAAAAATTCATTAATAATTCGGCAATTAGGCAAATCGAACTATGTAGATGTTTGGCAAGCTATGCAAAAATTTACCGATGATCGCAACGATGAAACACGAGATGAATTGTGGTTAGTTGAGCACCCCGCTGTCTTTACTCAGGGGCAAGCTGGTAAAGAAGAACATTTATTGATGCCAGGTGATATTGAAGTAGTCAAAGTTGATAGAGGTGGCCAAGTAACTTATCACGGTCCTGGTCAACAAGTAATTTATTTTATGATCAACCTACGACGTAAAAAAATGGGTGTTAGACACTTAGTAACCTTGATCGAAAACAGTATTGTCGCAGCATTAAGAGATTATAATATTACTGCTTACGCAAAGACTGATGCACCTGGAGTTTATGTTGACGAAAAAAAAGTCGCTTCACTAGGTTTACGCGTAAGAAAAGGATGTTCATTCCACGGTTTGGCACTCAATGTTAATATGGACCTATCACCATTTTTACGCATAAACCCTTGTGGTTATGCTGGACTTGAAATGGTACAAACCGCAGATATGAATGGCCCAACAGAGTTAGAAAGTGCCGGTAACTCACTGGTTAAACACTTAATACCATTATTAGAAGCGACAGATGTTCGCTTTCACACAGGATTCGATAACTAATGACAACTAAATCTACACGTGTTGCTCCCGGTACTAAAATGCGTGACGCCGATAAAATGGCTCATATTCCAATTAAAGTAGTCGAGTCAACGCGTGAAAGCATGTTACGGAAACCCAAATGGTTAAGAATTAAATTACCTCGTACTACAGATAAAATTGATAAAATTAAATCTGCATTACGCAAGCATGAATTACATTCAGTATGTGAAGAAGCATCTTGCCCAAATTTATCTGAATGTTTTAACCATGGTACGGCAACTTTCATGATTTTAGGTGATATCTGTACAAGACGTTGTCCTTTTTGTGATGTTGGTCACGGACGTCCACTAGCGACAAACCCAGAAGAGCCTAAAAAGTTAGCATTAACATTAAAAGATATGGCATTAAAGTATGTGGTTATTACCTCTGTTGACCGAGATGACTTACGTGATGGTGGTGCTCAACAATTTGCCGATTGTATTAAAGAAATCAGTGAACATGCACCACATACTAAAGTTGAGATCTTAGTCCCTGACTTTAGAGGTCGTATGGACAGAGCTTTAGATATCCTCAATCGAAACCCACCTCATGTTTTTAACCATAACTTAGAAACAGCACCAAGACTTTATACTAAGGCACGCCCAGGTGCTAACTATCAATGGTCATTAGATTTATTGAAAAAATTTGGTGAAGTTAACCCTGATGTTCCAACTAAATCAGGTTTAATGGTTGGCTTAGGTGAAACAGATGAAGAAATATTGCAAGTGATGCGTGACTTAAGAGTTCATGGAGTAACCATGTTAACTATCGGACAGTATCTACAACCAAGTAAGCATCATTTACCTGTAGAGCGTTATGTTCATCCGGATGTATTTGATATGTATCAAAAAGAAGCTATGAAAATGGGTTTTGACCACGCAGCTTGTGGGCCATTGGTACGTTCTTCTTATCATGCTGATAAGCAAGCAGCTGGTGAAGAAGTTAAATAGCTAACTTAACTTGTAAAGTCAGCTTAAAATCAACTTATTTGAGCTACTTAAGTTTACTTTAAGTAGCTCATTTTTATATTCAAACTAAAGTTAATTGAGTTAACCTAACTATGAATTTCCTCAACGTTTTCAAATACTGTTTTTAATTCAGAATCTGCGCCACCGGTGAGTCGACTGACAATAATAATAGCTAACGTACAAACTATAAAGCCAGGAACAATTTCATACATTAGTGAACTTAGTGTTTGACCATTTATGGTAATGGGAGCATAAATCCAAATAAGTACCGTAAATGCACCACTTAACACCCCTGCTAAAGCTCCATTTCTATTCATATCTTTCCAATATAAGCTTAATATGACTACAGGGCCAAATGCTGCGCCAAAACCTGCCCACGCATTACTCACTAAACTTAAAATTGAGCTATCACGATCATAGGCTAAATAAATTGCCACTAACGCAACTAATAAAACGGATACTCTACCAACAAAAACTAACTCTTTATCACCCGCAGATTTATTTAAGAAAGCTTGATAAAAATCCCCCGTTAACGAGCTTGATGTCACTAGCAGTTGTGAAGATATTGTGCTCATTATCGCAGCCAATATTGCCGCTAATAAAAACCCAGCAATCAAAGGATGAAACAGAACTTGTGAGAGCAAGATAAAAATTGTTTCTGGATCTGAAAGCTCAAGACCAGTTTTCGCTACATAGGCGATGCCTGCAAAACCTGTTGCCATTGCGCCAATAATGGCAACTATCATCCAAGTCATCCCTATTCGGCGAGCTGTAGGTAAATCCTTAATACTTCTTATCGCCATAAAACGAACAATGATATGCGGTTGACCAAAATAACCTAACCCCCATGCCATAGCAGATAAAATACTCAGCAGGCTGACGCCACTAAATACATTAAATAAATCAGGATTAATCGCGCTGATACTTGATTGAACCTCAGTAATTCCGCCCACTTCATTAATAACAACAATTGGCACTAATACCAGGGCTATAAACATAATACAACCTTGAACAAAGTCAGTTAAACTTACTGCTAAAAAACCACCGAACAAAGTATACATCACCACTACACCGGCGGTAACATATAAACCTGTTTGATAATCTAGTCCAAAAGAGCTCTCAAATAACTTCCCTCCAGCAACGATCCCTGAAGAGGTATATAAGGTAAAAAAGATAATAATCACAATCGAAGAAACTATTCTTAGCAGCTTAGACTTGTCATTAAAACGATTTTCAAAAAAATCAGGTAAAGTAATTGAATCGTTTGCCAACTCTGTATAAGTACGTAAGCGTGGAGCTACAATCAGGTAATTTACAAAAGCACCTATAATAAGTCCTACAGCAATCCAAGCACTACTTAGGCCTGTAATATACATAGCGCCTGGCAAGCCCATTAACATCCAACCACTCATATCTGAAGCTCCTGCTGATAATGCCGTAACCGATGGACTTAAACTACGTCCACCCAGCATAAAGCCGGCAACATCACTGGTAGATTTTCGGTAGGCGTATAACCCTATACCTAACATCACCATAAAATAAATGGCTAACGAAATAATTGTTCCTGTTTCCAAATTTGACTCCATAAATACTTGTTTTTACTGATGACTGTGCATATATTTAATAAATTCAATAAACTTTATTATCAATAAGATAGCTTATTACAATAAATTAGAATATCAGCAGCTTTTAAGGTTAATTAGGTTTATATTTATCATGTTTACGTTAAACTAACTACAAAAACGTAGGAGAGTAAATAATCAGAGCATGACTCTACGTTTTTAATCGCTGCAAATATAACAAATAAATAATGAAATGCAGCCTTGTTTACCATATATTCACAGTAATGAAAGTATTCTCAGGATAATTTATGTATTTTTACGCGGCTCGACAGCCTATTTTGGACAGGGATAAAAACCTTTTTGCTTATGAATTACTATTCAGAGACAGCATTGATAATGTCTTTCCTGACATCGATGGTGATGAAGCAACAAGTAAAATGGTAGAGGCCAGTAAATTCAACATGGGTATTACTGACTTTACCGGTAACAAACCTGCGTTTATTAACTTTACCTTAGAAACCCTCGAACAGGGCTATCCTCAAATGTTAACAACAGATGAAGTCATAGTCGAAATATTAGAAAACGTGAAACCAGGTAAAAAATTACTCTCTTTATCAAAAGAGTTACACGAAAAAGGTTATACCCTTTCATTAGATGATTACCATCATCAAAAAGTATGGCAGCACTTTTACCCATTTATTAACATTATAAAAATTAACGTTCAACGTGTTGACACCGATGAAATAAATATCGTTAAAGAAGCTATTGCCGAATTTCCACATATCAAGCTTTTGGCTGAAAAAGTTGAAACCCATGCACAATACCAACAAGCATTCGATTTAGGCTTTGAGTATTTTCAAGGTTTTTTCTTTTCTAAACCTGAAATGGTCAAGAGTAAAAACCTTTCACCATCACAAATGGCAATGGCAGAATTATTATATGAAACATCTAAGCCTGAGCTTGATTTATCATCAATAACGGCTGTTTTTGAACGTGATGTATCGCTGTCTTACAAGTTATTACGATATGCTAACTCTCCTATTTTTAGGCGAAGAAATGAAATCGCCACCATCAAGCAAGCTTTAGTAATATTAGGCTCTGGTGAATTAAAACGTTTTATTGGTTTAATGTTTGCGACAAATGTAAATCCCGATAAACCAACTGAGTTGATTAAAGTTGCCATGGCCCGTGCTAAATTCTGTGAGCTTGTTGCTAATGAAGTTAAGTCACCCATTGATGTATCATTAGCATTTTTAACTGGCTTATTATCAATGATCGATGCAATTCTAGATGAAGACATCGAATCTATATTAGCGAAACTTCCTCTAGCTCAAGAGATTAAAGATACACTTTTAACTAAAAAAGGTGTTATGGCTGCAATTATTAAGTTGTTAGAGCTTATAGAGCACGCTGAATGGGACAAAACATCCTTTGTTATTGACAAACTAGCACTTAATAAAGACCAAGTGCTTCAACGATATAATGAAGCACTCGCGTGGGCAGATGAACAAGACAAGCTTTCCAATGGCTAGTAAATCATGATTAAAAAACAGAGCATTTAGCTCTGTTTTTTTATAGGTTATCTAAAACGTAATTTCTTAAGCATTATTCAAAACCATTAGGGTTTTCAGACTGCCATCGCCACGTATCTTCAATCATGACTTGTAAATTACGGGTCGCTTGCCAGTTAAGTAACTCATTGGCAATACTCGCATTAGCAAACACATTAGCAATATCGCCCGCACGACGAGGAACAATCTTATAAGCAATGTTTTTTCCACTGACTTCTTTAAAAGTATTCACTATTTCTAATACTGAAGTTCCTTGCCCTGTGCCTAAGTTAATCGGCTGGCAACCACTAATAGTGCTTAGTTTTTCTAATGCTTTAACATGACCTAGTGCTAAATCAACAACATGAATATAGTCCCTAACACCAGTACCATCTTCAGTATCATAATCATCACCAAAAATTTGCAACTGAGCTAGACGACCAACAGCGACTTGCGCCACATAAGGTAGTAGATTATTAGGAATACCATTAGGGTTTTCGCCAATCAAACCTGTTTCATGAGCACCTATAGGATTAAAATACCGCAAACAAGCAATCGACCAATCGCTATCACTTTTAGCTAAATCAAAAAGAATGCTTTCAATCATCAGTTTGGTTTGACCATAAGGGTTAGTAGCAGAGGTCGGCATACTTTCATCCAACGGTGAAATATTATTTTCACCGTAAACAGTTGCTGATGAGCTAAATACTAGGTTTTTGACATTATGCTTCGCCATTACTTGAAATAAGGCAATAGAGCCTACAACATTGTTATGATAATAACTCATAGGCTCTTGGCTTGACTCACCAACCGATTTTAAGCCTGCAAAATGTATCACTGCCTCAATGTCATTTTGCTCAAAAACGTGTTCCATTCCTTGAATATCACATATATCAGCTTCAATAAAGGTTACTGGTTTTCCAGTGATCTGTTTAATGCGATCCAACACTTTTGTTGATGAGTTAACTAAATTATCAACAATAATAATATCTTTATCTAATTTCAATAATTCAACAACAGTGTGGCTACCGATATAGCCTGTACCACCGGTAATTAATAAACTCATTTTATTCCTTTCAATTAATTCTAACTATTAATGCTAAATATTAGTGCTAAGCATTATTATTATAATATTGTGTCATTGTATTGATAAACTTCTCAAGCATTTCTTTAGGTAATTTATTAATGCCCGCTGCGCCTGCTCTACCACCACCAGTTGGAAATTGAATGCAAATATCATCAGCCCCCTGTTTATTAGTTAAGGGGGCTCTAATACTAACCGTGTAAGTTTCGTCAGCATTTAATGTAAGTACAGCATGTGCTTTTTCAGGTGATTGATTGGCTAATTCATTACCAAAAACACCACTAACTCTTCTTGCCCATGCTTCATCATCAAGTTGAACTGCTTTACAGGTAGTATTATCAGCTAACACTGTAGCCGATTGAGCTTTTGCCATATCCTGATGATAAGCAGCCGCTAAAGTAGCAAATATTGAACCTTCTTCATTAATTAAAATTAGCGGATCAGGATAGTTAAGTAAACTTTGGTATAAATCGGCAGGCTTAAAATGTAAATCATCAACCGTGCGTCCATAACCATTATAATTAATATATATGCCCAATTGTTCAAGTTGATCTTGTTCTAGTTCAGATAAACCTTGCTCAGCAGACAAACGTTTTGCCACCTGCAACATGTTATCACCAAAAGCCGCGGCAATAGCCCAGTTAACAAATTGCCCTTTAAGAAACTCATTCACGAGTAAACTAGTACAGGTATTGGCATCAGTATTAATTAAAGTTGTTAAATGTTGTGATTCTGGAATATCCCCAGTGCGATGGTGATCTACGTAAAAGACATCAACTTTTTTATCTAATAAGTTTTTTAATGGGTCAATATTTTTTTCAAGAGAAATATCCAGTACAGTAACAGAATCAACTTCTTGACCAGCTAATTGTTTAAGTAAGCTGATATCTCGTTTGACACCAGTAATTAATGTTGATTTTTTTGGATGAGCTAAACGAAGTTGTAAAAGTGCGATGATACCGTCTGCATCACCGTTAAATACATCAAAATGCATGTAATATATCCTTATCACTCTATTGAGATAAACCCGTGTTTCACTAAGTGTTCAACAACTTGTTGAGCACATTCTTTAACTGACTTCTCAGCTGTTTTCACGTGGATAGTCGGAGACTTTGGCACATCGTAAGTTGAATCAATACCAGTAAAGTCTTTAATTTCACCCGCTCTCGCTTTTTTATATAACCCTTTGGGATCACGCTGCTCACAAACTTCTATGGGAGTATCAATATAGACCTCAATGAACTCTCCTTGTTCGAGCAAATTAGCTGCCATAGTGCGATCAGAGGCAAAAGGTGAAATAAATGCGGTTGAAACAATTAAACCGGAATCAAGAAAAAGTTTTCCGACTTCACTAATACGGCGAATATTTTCAATCCTGTCAATATCACTAAACCCTAAGTCACCATTCAAGCCATGACGAACATTGTCACCATCAAGTAAATAACTATGACAACCCAGTTCAAATAAAAGGGCGTCAACCGCATTGGCAACCGTTGATTTACCTGAGCCACTTAACCCTGTGTACCATAACAAACAAGGTTGTTGTTTTTTATGCTTGGCTCGTTGAGTTTTACTGATATGTTGCTCATGCCATACAGTATTTTCTGTTTTCATTTGATTATTCATTTGACTCTCTGTACTAAAAATTGTGTTGTTTTTTTACTAAAAATAAAATTAAAACTAAAATGGAAAAACTACAGGGATCATCAATAAAACAATAACACTGTAGGTAAGCGAAACCGGCCAGCCAAACTTAACAAAATCAGATAAGGTATAATTACCTGCATTATAAACCATAACATTGGTTTGATAGCCATAAGGGCTAATAAAGCTGCCACTTGCCGCAAAAACAACCGCCATCACGAAAGGTAGGGGATTAACGCCTAACCCAGTTGCTAAGCTATAAGCAATTGGAAAGATAAGTGCAGCTGCTGCGCTATTAGTCACTAACTCTGTCATCACTAAAGTGACTAAAAATATACAAATAAGGGCGATATACGCACTTTGTCCATTTAAAAGCACTTCTAGATTGTCAGCAAACATACCGGCGACACCGCTGGTCTCTAGTGCTTTTGCTAACGTTAATGCCCCCAGTACTATCATCCATATTTCTAACGGAAACCGACGCTTAATTTCGTTAACGGTTAAACATCCGGTAAACAACAATGTTGCCACATAAAACATTAAACATTTAAGTAAGGTGATTGAAGTGAACACAGAAACAAAAATAGCCGCGACGAAACCAAAAACAACAAGGTGATCTCGCCAGCCAACAAGCATGTTATCTGGTTGATGTCCTGAGATAATATAGAAGTTTTTCGACAAGTTTGTACGTGAAGTAAAATCTTGACCGACAGCTAAAACTAAAAAATCGCCTGATTGAATAACTATTTCGCCAAGTTTGCCAGATAAAGCGCCACCATCACGTCTTATTGCAACAACTGCGGCATCAAATCTAGCCCTAAACCCCGCTGTTTTTAGGCTTTTACCAATAACTGCAGAATCTGGTTTAATTAATACTTCAGTAAGGTTATCTCGTAATAAACCATCTTGCTCGGCGAAAAGAGTTAGACCATCAAACTGTTGTAAAGTTAACACCTTCGAAATATCACCATTAAAAATTAATTTATCATGGGCTTGCAAGCTCTCATCTGGTGCAACAGGGGAAATCAATCGCCCAGCTCTAATAATTTCAAGTAAAAAAAGCGAGTCTAAATTTCGTAAACCGTTTTCTTCAACGGATAAGCCAATAAGTTTTGAATGAACGCCGACTTCAGCTTCAACAAAATACTCATTACTGTCAATGGTTGATAAAGTCATATCAGGTAATGAATAAATTCGTAAAAAAATAACGAATAAACAAGCAGCTAAAGCAGCAAGTCCGATATAGGTAAAATCAAAAAAAGCGAACGATGCGTGCCCGTGATCGATCCACATACTGTTAACGATTAAGTTGGTTGAAGTTCCTACTAAGGTTAATGTACCGCCAAGAATAGCGGCAAAAGATAGGGGGATTAATAATTTACCAGGATTGATTAGGGTGTTTTTTTTAATTGTAGCAATTAATGTGGCAACAACAGCAGTATTACTCATTAAGGCTGATGCAAAAGCGGCATAAGTTAGCGTCTTTATAGTCGACTTTGTTTTTGAACCATTTATCATTCGTGCCGAAATTCTTCTTAGCACGCTAGTTCTCTCAAAGGTAAAAGAGCATAAGACTAAAAGTATTAGGGTGACTAACCCTGGATTAACCGCATTTAACAATACATCATCAGAATTAACAAAAGAGGCGGCTAAGCAAGCCAAAGTAGCTCCAGCAAAAACACGCTCAGGGACTTGCTGATATTTTAATAAACCAACAAAAGTCGCTAGAAAGATCACCAGCATTAAATACTGCATAACGGTCATTTAAAAATAATCCCTAACAATGAGCAATGAACAATACAATTTATAACGCCATTCATAATGCTAACAACATAGCTAAAGCCAGTTAGAGGCAGAGTTAAAACCAGTCTCTAACTGAAATTTAACCGTATTGTTATGCTTTCGATAAATCTCTAGCACCCCAATGAGGGTAGTTTTTGCGAACTAAAGCATTAAATTCTAGCTCAAATGCAGAGAACTCTTCTTTAACGTGCTTTTCAATTGCTTGGTTGATCATACCAGCACCAACAGTGATGTTACTTAACCTGTCAATAATAATAAAAGCGCCCGTTGATTTATTTTGTGAATAAGCATCAAAATGCAAAGTTTCTGCCATTTCAAAATCAACCAAACCTATTTCATTCAGGGCTAATTGTGAAGCATCGATGCTTGCCATAGTATTAACATCAATTCTATGTTCAACTTTAAGTGCATGACCTGTAGTAACTTTACTACCTTGCTTAATATAATACTCACGACCAGCTTCTAGTTGATCTTCATTCATCCATACTACGGTGGCATTAAACTCTTTTGATGACGTTGGTAAACCACCTTTTTTAACGATGGTTTCACCACGACTAATATCAATTTCATCTTCAAGTGTTAACGTAACTGCCATGCCTTTGTCTGCACGATCTATCTCGCCTTCATAAGTAACAATAGACTTAACAGTGCTCTCCTTACCTGAAGGCAATGCGACAATAGTATCACCGACCCGAACATGGCCAGAAGCGACCGTGCCTGCAAAACCTCTAAAATCAAGATTAGGACGATTAACATACTGTACTTGATACCTAAAATCAGTAAATGATTCATCAGCATCAACTTTAATGGTATTGAGTAACTTCATTAATGTTGCGCCTGGGTACCAAGGCATGTTTTGGCTTTCTTCTACAACATTGTCACCCTTTAATGCCGATAACGGAATGAACCTTACATCAGTAAAATTTAACTCGTCGGCAAAGTCACGATATTCTTTTTTAATCTCTTGATAACGCTCTTGGCTAAAATCAACCAAGTCCATTTTATTAACCGCCACTAATACATGCTTTATACCCAGCAGTGAACAAATAAAAGAGTGGCGACGCGTTTGTACTTGCACGCCATAACGTGCATCAATTAAAATAATGGCCAAATCACATGTTGATGCCCCAGTTGCCATGTTACGGGTATATTGTTCATGACCAGGAGTATCAGCGATAATAAATTTACGAGTATCAGTGGCAAAATAACGATAAGCAACATCAATCGTAATACCCTGCTCACGTTCTGATTGCAAACCATCGACTAACAGGGCAAGATCTATTTCTTCACCCGTTGTGCCTGACTTCTTACTGTCTTGAGTAATTGCAGCAAGTTGGTCTTCAAAAATCATTTTTGAATCATGTAACAAACGACCAATTAAGGTACTTTTACCATCATCAACGCTACCGCAGGTAAAAAAGCGGATCATTTCTTTATTTTCGTGTTGCTTTAAATAAGCCTGAATATCGTTTTCAATTAAGTCTTCTTGATGACTCATATTCTTTCCTTCAATAAAGCTTAACTGATTGGAGCTAAGCTTTAGCAATATATTTGACTGTTAGAGACTCAATTTAATGAACTTGCTGAGTCTAATGGCGTTTTACCTATTGGTATTTTAAACATTAACTTTGAAACATTAGCTATCAATGCAATGCCGTTTAAAAATACCCTTCCATTTTTTTCTTTTCCATTGAACCTGTAGAGTCATTATCTATCACTCTACCCTGACGTTCAGACGTTTTAGTTAATAGCATCTCTTGGATAATTTCAGGCAATGTTGATGCCGTCGATTCAACAGCACCAGTAAGTGGATAACAGCCTAAGGTACGAAAACGTACACTTTTCATCATTACTTCTTCATTTTCTTCAATAGGCATACGGTCATCATCAACCATAATCATCACGCCATCCCGTTCAACTACAGGACGCTCTTTCGCTAAATAAAGCGGTACAATGTCAATCCCTTCAAGATAGATATACTGCCAAATATCAAGTTCAGTCCAATTTGATAAAGGAAATACACGAATGCTCTCGCCTTTATTTACTTTACCGTTATAAATATTCCATAACTCAGGACGCTGAGATTTAGGATCCCAACGGTGATTTTTATCACGAAATGAATAAACACGCTCTTTAGCTCGTGATTTTTCTTCATCACGGCGGGCACCACCAAAAGCAGCGTCAAAGCCATAATGATCAAGTGCTTGTTTTAATCCTTGAGTTTTCATTATATCGGTATGTTTAGCACTACCATGAACAAATGGGCTTATTCCCATCGCCACACCTTCTGGATTTTTATGAACCAATAATTCAAAGCCATATTTTTCAGCCATTTGATCGCGAAAAGCAATCATTTCTTTAAACTTCCAATCAGTATCTACATGGAGTAAAGGAAAAGGAATTTTTCCAGGAGCAAAAGCTTTACGGGCAAGGTGCAATAGTACTGCAGAGTCTTTACCAACAGAATAAAGCATGGCAGGGTTATCAAACTCTGCAGCGACTTCTCTAATAATATGAATGGATTCAGCTTCAAGCTTTTGTAAATGAGTTAAGTTCATTGAATGTAATACTAACTTTGGTGAAAATTTGTTGGCATAATAATGCCATAAGATAAAATATTATTCTAGCTGAGTAGTTAATTTGATATAACTAAAAGCTATATGGATTTGATTTTTAATACACTATATTTCTGTTTACAAAATAGAAGCTCTGCCCTTTAACTATTATTCGTAATTACGATCAGCAGCAATTATAAATAATAGCTAAAATAAACGTTAATACCTTATTATCTTGCTAAGATTAAGTTAAGAAATGAGTAGGGCTAGCTTTTAGTTAAACCAAGGATTTTCATTTGAATACTTGCCCTTATATGGGTACCACCACATTTGTATAATTGACGTTATCCACATGTAAGCAGAAGCTATGGTATAACCTACACCGGCAATAATAGTTAACCAGGCAAAGCTAGGGTGAATTTTTGTTAACCACCAAGACATTACATCGATCATTAAAAAGGCAAAGGGCATGGTTATCATTAGTGTTTTTAACCATGAATTTATACCTACTGTTAAACTAAAAATCAGGCCAACAAAAAAGAAAATAAAAGCGATGCCAAACAAGTGAATATGTGAAACTCTGGTGAGTGAACTTATACTAGCGCCTTGATCGATATGAGCTACGGGTAATACACCAGCTAAGGTATTAAAGTCAGGTAAACCTGGGATCACGCCATGACACTTAATACAGTTTTGTGCGAATTTTTCTTGAATACTCTCTTGCCATTGTTGTTCATCAGCGCCTTCCCTCACCCACTTTATGATGGCTTGCCTAACAACTCGCGGTGCTTTATCTTGCATTGAGCCATGTAATTTATTTTCCAATTTACTCGACTCACGATCGCCATAATAACTATAAACAATATCGTCAATTGATAAGCCAAACTTACCATCCGCCATACCATGAGTTAATAATATTTGTCCTCCTGCAACCGCCAAACCAATACCTATAACCAATAAATACCCAGTAAAAAGGCTTCTAATGGTTAAATTTAAAGAGGCTAAATTAAATCCATGTGGGTGTTTTTTCATTTTATCTCTCACTTTTAAGTTTTATGTCAAACTTGTTTCTTTTATTTCTGTCAAAACAGAAACACAAAGATAAATTTTTATTTTTTTGATAACCATGACACTATTTTCGAACCTAATTTAAAGAAACGCGTCATTAATTTTCTGTCCATAGACTTCATTTGAATATACCAAGTATCCATTGTTGTCATAAATTCACTCATTTGTTTCAATTGCGCTGTTACATATTTAGGCGTTTCTTTATCAGCTTCTGCAGTTGAAAGGCATTGAGTTAATACCTGCATGGTTGGGTCTATCTCTCTTTTCTTGCGTTCTTGGGCAAGGACTAAAAGCATATCCCAGCAATCTTTTATCGCTTCAAAATGATCACGTCTGTCACCCAGTTGATGAGTTAAGTTAACTAAGCCTAATGCTTGTAACTCTTTAATACTGTTACTGACATTTGATCTTGCTACGCTAAGTGTTTCGACAATTTCTTCTGCATTCATCGGTTTTTCGCTTAACACTAATAAAGCGAATATCTGTGCTACGGTGCGATTTACGCCCCACTTAGAGCCCATTTCCCCCCAATGCACAATAAACGTTTCCATGACAGGTGTAAGTTTCATCGTTATTTCTCTTGTTTCTGTCGGTACAGAAATAAGATAACTTACTTGTTGATCTAGATCAATAAATTTATGCAATTCATAATACGTTTAGTAACAAGTAATGCTCAGACAAAGAATGCGGATTGAGTATTGGTATAAGCAGTGAAATTTATAAGAGGTAAAATAATGAACGGGTATATAGCAATTTAAATTGAACGCTGTAAATTTCAACCTCACAGCCCAGATCCTAATAACTCGTAGGCTTAGTTAAGCCAATGCTCTGATTTTGCATTTCTTGCGACCATCAATAATCCAATTGCCCAAACAACAACCATGATTGGCATAATTAAACCGCCAGGGCCAAATACTACAAAAGAATTAAGAATAAAAAATGCGTGGAACATTTGTACGGCAATACCAAGCAGTGAAAATGTAAACCAGGCAACTGCTATCGTTTTTTTCATCAACAAAGCCAGACAACCAATAGCTCCGCCAAAGACCGCAAAAGCAAAAGCAATGGTGGCTAATAAAGGCGTATTAGCAATTAAATCTTGTTCGGCTTGTGGCAGTGCAACCAACGCTTCTGGTGTCATCAATAGCTGAGTAATAAAAGCCATTACCCCCATTAAGTTCCACACTAAAGAAACAATGGCAAAGGTTTTAAACCAAGAAGGGAGTGTTTTTGAAGTTCTCATAAATACACCTGCTTATTAATAATCGTTATAAACCTTAGTTATAGTTGCTATTTATCTTTTCCCCAAATTTGCTCGGGCTTTAATTTCAATACTTTACGTTCAGACTTAGGCTTTTCAACAACTTTTTTATTGGGATTTACATAAATTTTACTGGCATTAGGTTTAGCTGTTCCATAGGTCGATTTTGGCATTTCTTGCTCAGTAGCTTCTTCTTTGGGAACTTGTGCTTTTGCACGCCTTTTAACGTGGTATAGGTGATCTAAACCTTTTAAAAAGTTACGCAAAAATTGGTCTTTACATTCACGGTAATGCTTATGATCAGGTTTACGAGAAAATGCACTGAGCTCTGGTTTGCTTACTTTTAAATTTTCTTTGGCAAGTAACTCAATAATATCTTCAGATTTTAAATTAAAAGCAATCTTCAATTTAGTTAAAATAATATTATTATTAATTCGCTTTTCCGGTACGGCTTGTGGGCCTGGTTTTTTACCACGCTTTTCATTAATTAATCCATTTAAAAAAATGGCTAACTGCGTATCGCCACAATTTACAAGCTCGCTATCATCGTCTTTTTTTAACCAATTACTAATTTGCTCTCTTGTTACATCAAGACCAGCAGAGGCAAATATCGCCATCATTTTTTCATCGTTATAGTTAAAGGTATACCGAATACGGCGCAATACATCATTATTAGTCAAAAGGTTATCCAAAGAGGTAAAAAATAGTTATCTGCTACTATTTTAACAGAGTTTTAAAATAGTTATCCTCAGTTTTTCTTAAAATAATAAAATACATTTTAACAACGCCAGTACAAAAAAATACCAAAGCTGTTTATTGCTTTGGTTTTTAAAATATTTTTGGCAATTAATATATAAAAAGGCTGTTTACTTATAAAAAGTTTAAACCTTCTTTAAGCAAACCAGCCGCTTCACCGTAACCATTTTTATCTAAATAACCGGTTACAGAGTCAAGCATCGCTGGTAATTGCTCTTTTGAAATGCCTATTTTTTTAAACGCTGAGTCTAAATAACTGATACCCGCCGCCGCTTTTCCGGTATCACCAGTACTGCCTAATAAAGAAGTCAAAGAAGACGTTGATATACTTGGCGCTTTAGCAATGTACGAATTGATATCAGGAATAGCTTTGCTAATCAAAGCAAAGTTTTCTTGGCTTAAGTTATCTTTCGCTACTTTAAAAAGTGATCCTAATCCAGAGTTTACCGTACTTTCAGATAAACCTAATTGATTTGCCGCATAACTTGTTAGTGCATTACTTTGAATGTCTTTACTTTCACTTTTTTGTGTTAGTTTATTAAGCGACTGAGTAAAGTCTTGAGCAAAAGTTGACGTTGAACTGATCGTTAAAAGAGAAGCTACACATAAGGCAGGTAACTTTATAGAACGTTTATTTAAGCCTTTCATAAAAAATTTTCCATAATTTTAAAGGAGATGTAATAGATTTAACCACAGTTTTGATAATATTATAACCTTTGCAATCTTTTCTCTTAAATTTATCACTCAAGTATCCACTTCATTTATTCGCTACTCCCTTTAAAGCACTTATCTACTTTGTACTTACTTTAGCGACTGCACTTAACCAGCCAAGATAGAGTTTGTCTCGGGTACTATCATCCATTTGTTGACAAAATAGTCTTTGATTTTGCCAAAGTTCAGCCAGCGCTTCGAGATTTTTAAATACGCCACTTTGCAAACCTGCCAAACATGCCGCGCCTAAAGCGGTCGTTTCAGTATTTTTGGGACGCTCTATGGTCATAGCCAAAGTATCGCTAAGAAATTGCATCAGCCAATTATTCGCCACCATGCCACCATCAACTCTGATGCTACTAGGTTTTAAACCATCTTTTGCCATTGCTTCGATTAAATCTTGGCTTTGATAGCACACCGCCTGTAAACCAGCCGTAACTATTTCATTTAAGCCAGTATTTCGATTTAAACCGATAATTGCGCCTCTGGCGTTAGGATCCCAATAAGGCGCCCCTAATCCAGTAAATGCAGGCACTAAATACACTGAGTTGTCACTGCCCGTTTGCATGGCTATTTGCTCAGTTTCACTGGCTTGATTAATTAACTTTAAACCATCGCGTAACCATTGAATAGTTGCGCCAGCCATGAAAATACTGCCTTCTAATGCATAAGTAGTTTTGTCATTTAATCGATATGCAATGGTAGTTAATAACCTGTTTTTTGACGTTAATGCTTTATCGCCAGTGTTCATCATCATAAAACAGCCGGTACCGTAGGTACTTTTGATCATACCGGGTCTAAAACAGGCTTGGCCGATCAACGCCGCTTGTTGATCACCGGCGATACCGCCAATCGCAATTTCGCCGTCAAACAAACTTGACTCAGTTTTACCATAATCGTCAGCACTATTTTTAACTTCAGGCAATAACGCTTTGGGAATATTAAATAAGGTTAGTAACTCATCATCCCATTGGTTGGTATGGATATTAAATAACAGTGTTCTACTGGCATTAGTGGCATCGGTAGCATGTTGGCTTTTATTGGTTAGCCGGTACAGCAGAAAACTGTCAACAGTGCCAAATAATAACTGCCCTGCTTCGGCTTTATCTCTAGCACCATCAACATTGTCGAGAATCCAAGTAAGTTTGGTTGCCGAAAAATAGGGATCAATTAACAAACCTGTTTTATCTGTAATTTGCTGAGCTAATTTTTCATTGTTGGCTATCGATTGACAAGCATCAGTAGTACGTCTGTCTTGCCAAACAATAGCGTTATAAATGCATTTACCGCTGTTTTTGTCCCACACTAACGTGGTTTCTCTTTGATTGGTAATACCTAATGAAATAATATCAGTGACCAATAAACCCACTTTAGTTGAAGCAAGGTCAATTGCTTGATGGCAGGTTTGTATAACCGATTGCCAAATGTCCTCTGGATCGTGTTCGATCCAAGCATCATTGAGAAATATTTGTTTAAACTCTTGCTGAGAAGTGGCGACAACATTGCCATAAAGGTCAAAAATAATTGCACGACTACTAGTCGTGCCTTGGTCTATGGATAGCAGGTATGAAGGCATAGTAAGTTTACCTAAAGGAAAAGTTAAAAAATTTATAAAGACTGAATATATTGTCACATTTATTCAAAGCTTTATACGGTATTTCTACTTTAACTTTTTAATTTAACTTACTCATAAACTAAAGGTTAGCGTATTAATGAACTATAGAAGAGAAAATGCCTTAACATCTTCAAAGCCAAGGTGATCGCCTTCGTCCTTACCATAATAAGCCTTAACAACTATGCCGTTTTTATCAACTAATAAATCGGCTGGCATGGTGGTAATACTTCCTTTGAAACGCAAGGGGATATAACCTTTAATTAAGCCTTTCAATAGAGTCGGCAATCTAAAAACCATGCCCTTAATAACACCTAAAACCGAATACTCTATTCCGTACTCGCGATAATACTGATTATCTTCATCAGCCAAAATAACAAAAGGAGCGTGATGGTCTTTTGCATGCTTAATAAGGTTATCCAGTGGTGAATCAAAAATAGCGACAATAGTAAATTCGTCGCCAAATTCATCAAAACGGCTGACAAGCTCATGTAATCGTAAGTTGCAAAATGGACAACTGGCAAAACGAAAGAATGACAGCATAAAAGGTTTACCTTTTATGCTGTGTAAATCAAAAATTGATCCGTCTATCGCGGGCAATAGAATATTGGTAACAGAACTCCCTTGAGATCTTTTCATCAGTTTATTAACAACACTGTCTATTTAGGTATTGCTAGTTAAAGGTTTTTGATAAAGCTTACGCGCTACCCAGTAATCAACACTAATATAACGACCTGCGCCGATAAATAATAACGCTAATAACATCACAAAATAGGTGATTGAAAATTCAATACCGTTATTCAAAATAACCACACTACCGTTTGATGTTAAATACTCGTAATTGGCGTGTTCTTGCAAGACTTCTTTCACAATCGCTAACTTATTCGACCCTTCAATCACTCTTTCGTTAGCAAATGGGGCGCTAGGATCGGTTATCGCCTGCCAACCGTTATCCCAATGTACGCTGCCTGCAGCAACCACCATAGTTATCATCAACGGAATAGAAAACCAACGAACAGCCACACCAAAAAACAAAGCAATTGCGCCAAAAAACTCAGTTGCGGTGGCTAACAAAGCCATAACAAAAGGAAACGGCAAACCTAAGCCCCAGTCTGAATTACCAAACCACTCAACTATGCTATCAAAGCCTTCAACTTTTTTAGAGCCTGCCATCCAAAAAACAGGCACTAAATACATTCTTAGCATTAGCGGGGCTAAAAAATCTAAGTGCTGAGTTTTATTTAATAATGAATGTAGTTTAATGAGTAATGATTTCAATGTATTTGCCTTATTCTTTAGATTAACACCTTTGCTTAATTACACTAGACCATAACAATTATTTAAATATTTCATTAGCGGGATAATTATAGTGACTATTTGTTTAACTTCTTTACAACTTCCTTGTTATCACCATAATTACTCTAACTGAATTGATTAGTATCTCTTTAACCATAGATTAGAGAATAATTATTTTCCATCTCAGTGAGTCTGTAATTTTTTTCAAATAAAAAACGTTATTCCAAGTAAAAAAATAGGAAGCAAACTCCCTATCTTAAACTGGAGGTAGTTTTGATATTTAGGTTTGTTATTTAGGTTTTTTAAATACTAAAGTAAATCTGTCAGTATTCCCTGTCACTGTTTTACGGCCGACTTCATAGCGTAGTTCGTCATCAGGACGATAAAACATATCAGAAGATTTTTCTAAAACAAACCCTGCTGCTTGTACTTCTATAATAACTTTAACAGGATCTTCTCTACGAGCTGACTCACGAGTTTCAGGCTCCATATGTCTGCGGCTATGATCAACAATGACATACGTTCCACCGGGCTTTAAAGCATCGAATGCAGCGTTATTTAATTTAGCTTTATCCTCTAGGTTAAAATTATGGTATTCACGAATATTTAACACCATATCGGCATCATGCATACCGAAGTCTAACTTACCGAGATCGTATCTGTAATCTTCATTATTCCATTCAAGTTCAATAGGCAATTTAATTGCTTTATTCATTTCTTTATTTTTAAGTAAAGTATCCATGTCATCTAACCATTCAGACTTATAGGCTAAATGAAGCTCTCCCTTTTCTTTTAATACAGGGGCGAGTAATTTTGAATACCAGCCATTTCCAGGTGCAAACTCTATAACTTTCATATTTTGTTTTAAACCAAAAAACTCAAGTGCATGAGCAGGATACCTATTACCATCACGTTTAGTGTCAGCTTCTGTTCTATACTCCAGTTTCATCGCTGCTCTAACGTCCTTTTGCAGCGAAGACTGTTCGGCATTAACCGTAAATGAACTGGTAAGAGCTAAGCCTGTGATAGCGATGAATAATACTGTTTTGTTCATATTTATCCTTATTTTTTTTGAAAATATTGTAAGTGTTATTTCTAGAGTAGAAACGTGCATTAGCGATTAAATTTCAATAACTTGGTTCTAACACATCGAAAACTACCCTGTGTGGTTCATGGTAAAGAAATCATCAATGAGTTCAGTCATTTGCTCTCCTTTGATTATACAAGGGGTATCAATAGCGTTTGTTGTATTAATATTAGTCAGTTCGCAGTAAAACTAGTGATGAGGCATCTTCATTCGACTCACTAAGATAGGACTCATGTCTGATCATTCTATTTTCATCAGTAGATAATTCAAATGACAAGGAGTGCTGGTGAGAGTCGGTAATATTTTTCAAATTTGTTGCATCATAAAATGTAAACGACAAAGAGGTAGGTGTTGAGTAATTAGTTAATTTAAGCCTAGGTTGGTTGCCTTGTGGACAATAGTGGGTAACAATCAAATCGTCATTATCTAAATGATAAACAGTTAGCGAATGCTTCTTGCCTTTTCGTAACCAAGTTTCAGTTAATACACTGTTATTAGCCGTTAACTCAAACAAAATACCAAAGTCTGAATTACCTGCAGCTTCCTTTTTCCAAGATCCAGTTAATTTTGTTAACTTATTAAAAGCATCACTTGCAGATATTTTTGAATCTGCTATCACCTTATTCGTTATAAACAACAAACTCAGTAATAATAAACATGTTATTAACTTTTTCACACGAACTCCTTAGGGGCATTTTTTTATTATCACCTTTAATAAAAGGTGATAATAAATTAGTTTTATCGCACTTTTTGGCGTAGGTGTTTTTCATATACGCATTTTTATAATTGATAAATTGTAGCTGCTTATATTGGCATAATATCCAGCTATAATTTCAAAAAGTGTTGTTACTAAATGTGTCTACGCTCTAATTAGTTTGATGTGTTATTAAGCTTTAACACTAAGCTTCATTGCTAGGTTAATTGACTAGGAGATATAACTAGTTCCAATAATTAGGTATCAGTTTTAAGGCGCTAAACTTAAGTCTTTGGCTTTTCAACTGAACTGGTGGGATAGGTAAGCAATACTCGACATTTGGCTTTTATTCCTTTGGCATTAACAGCAGTTTTTATCATGTAAATCCACTGATGAAAAGTAATAAAAAAAGGATTATTCGACTCTATTTGGCCAACAATACCAAAGCGACACGGGCCATTTCTTTCTGAATCCTCTTCGATATAAGTGCCAAATAATTTGTCCCAAATAATAAGCACACCAGCAAAGTTTCTGTCTAAATAAGCTTTATTGGTTGAATGGTGTACTCGGTGATGAGATGGCGTATTAAAGATTTTCTCAAACCAACCAAGCTTATTAACAATTTGTGTATGGACAAAAAATTGATAGGCCAAATTAAGTGCCACAACGGTAAAGACAATAGTTGGCTCAAATCCCAACATTATCATTGGCATCCAGAATAGCCACATACCGGCTAACGGGTACATTAAGCTTTGTCTAAAAGCGGTTGAGAAATTCATTTTTGTTGAGCTATGGTGAACCACATGCGCGGCCCATAACCAATGGATATGGTGTGAGGCTTTATGAAACCAGTAATAAAGAAAGTCTTGTAATACAAAGGCAATAAAGGTGGTGGTAACAGTTAATGAAATATCAAATAGGGCAAATTGATGTAACCAATAAAAAAACGGCATTAGTAATAACAAAACAATAGCGTCGGAGCCTTGATGTAATAAAGCTAAAGCGGTATTGGCCAAGCTGTCTTTAATCTCGTAGAGTCTGCGATATTTAACAAACTCATAAATAATAAAGGCTAAAAACACAGGGCTTAGTGCCAATAAAATAATTTCAATGTTCATGCTTTAGTTCTCGTGCTCAGCTCTGTCACTCGGTTTTTCATAAGAAATGTAGGGCTAATTTTTTCATTGCTTTTTGAATGTCACGTTCAACAAAAAATTTTAAAATGGTATCTGGACACCATTTGGGGCCAATAAACTTAATAATATAATCCAGTTGTGTACCAGCTTGTGTTGAAGAGGCATCAACAGCCGTTAAATAGATATCCCCTTGATGAGCACTAACAGGTCCTTTACCGATAATTCGATAACAAATGTGATTATTATCAGCACTTATAATTTGTTCTTGAAAGATAATTTTTCCAATGGTCACTTGTCTAACAGCACCTTTACCACCTGTTAACTCACCATTATTTTCTTTTTTAATAATGGAAAATTTAGCATTAAAAAAGCGATCTAACTGCTGGTGGTCTAATAATGTATTTCGTGCTTGTTCAACAGATGCCGGTACCTGCTGTTCTACCTTAATAGTAATCATAATTTCACACTGAATAGACAAAATATGTTGTACAAAATAACTAAATCATATTAACCGCATTAAATTGATGCTGAAGAATTAATGGCATTAGTTAATTGTACAAATGTTTAATTATTCAACCAGAGTTCGTCACAAACAACAAGTGCTATTTTTTTAACTTTAGCCGTTCTGATAAATGAGATGATAAATGCGCTGATAAATAGTTTTGATAAAACTTACTATAAATACCAAGCAGCGCTAGCACTTTGATGATGTCTTAATTAGAATACAGGCAATAAAAAAATAGCACCATAAATAGAGTAGTGATGAGTAAGTTAATAAATCTTTTTGATCCGGTATTAGCAAAAAGTCGCGGCAAAAATGCAGATAAAAAAACATGGAGCAACCTTAGTGGTAGTAGTGCAACGCTTGCTATCTATCATGGCGCGTTAAAAGCCGATGGCCCCATACTGTTAGTCACTCATGATACGCCTTCTGCTATTCGTTTAGAGCAAGAACTTGTAAGTCTGAGTGCAAACTCGGCTCTTGATATTTTTCTTTTCCCTGATTGGGAAACACTGCCTTATGATAACTTTTCACCTCATCAAGATATAATTTCTCAACGTTTATCAACACTTTATCAATTATCAAGAATGGATAAAGGTATTATTATTGTGCCAGTTACTACGTTATTACAACGATTGGCACCTCAACAATACCTTGAAGCTAATTCTTTAATGATAAAAAAAGGTGATAAAAAAGATTTACATCAATTAAGGCAAAACCTTGAAGCAAGTGGTTATCGCTGTGTAGATCAAGTAATGCAACATGGCGAGTTTTCTGCTCGTGGTGCGATTCTTGATTTATTTCCTATGGGCAGTAATCACCCTTTCCGCCTTGATTTTTTTGATGATGAAATTGATGAAATTCGACTATTTGATCCGGAAAATCAACGCTCTAGCACAATAATTGAAAACATAGATTTATTGCCTGCTCATGAATTTCCTACTGATAAAGCAGGGATTGATTTATTCCGCCAGCAATATCGTGACATGTTCACCAGTGTAATCAATAAAGAATCTGTTTATCATCAAGTGAGTAATAATATTTTACCTGCCGGCATTGAATATTACTTGCCATTGTTTTTTGAACAAACCAGCACATTATGTGATTATTTATCGCCAGAAACCTTAATTATAATTTCAGGGGATATTGATAAAGCCCTTAGCCATTACTGGACAGACATTGATTATCGTTATGAAGACAGACGTTACGACCAAACTCGGCCATTATTAGCACCTAAGCATTTATTTTTAAATTCACAAGAGCTATACAGCGCACTAAAACCTTTTGATCGCGTTTCACTCGTGCCAAATGAAGTGCCTAGTAAAACATCTGATGAAGAACTTAATGACGGGCCTTCAGATACTTCAGAGCAAGAAGAGTTAAATACAAATAAGGTAAGCAGGTCCAGTCAAATTCACTTTAATGTTGATGGCTTACCTAATCTCACCGTTGATCACAAATTAAAACAACCTTTTGAACTGCTCAACTTGTTTATAAAAGATAAACAAACGCCTAATAAAATACTATTTGTAGCAGAAAGCCAAGGTCGACGAGAGAGCGTTTTAGAATTATTAGTACGGGATAATATTAAACCTCAACATTTCGATAATATTGATGATTTTATTAATAGCGATGCCCCGTTAGGTATAACCGTTAACGCATTGACCACAGGCTTTATTTTTCAAAGCAGTGGTACGGCAAAGAAAAACAGTGTTGCATTAATTACCGAGTCTGAATTACTTGGCGATCGCATCAGGCAAACGCGCCGCCGTAATAAGCAACAAGATATACAATCAGACGCGATATTTAAAAACTTAGCAGAGCTTTCTATTGGCCAACCTGTGGTACATATAGATCATGGTATTGGTCGTTATATGGGGCTGCAAACTATTGAAAATGGCGGCATTGTTACCGAGTTTTTAGTACTCACCTATGCAAGTGAGTCTAAACTTTATGTACCTGTATCTGCCCTGCACCTTATTAGCCGCTATTCTGGAAGTGATGCCGATCATGCACCACTTCATAAATTAGGTAACGATACTTGGAGTAAAGCCAAACAAAAAGCCGCTGAAAAAGTACGGGATGTTGCCGCTGAACTGTTAGATATTTATGCACAACGTGCTAATAACATAGGTTATAAATTTAAACTCGACAGCAATGATTATCAGCACTTTAGTGACAGCTTCGGTTTTGAAGAGACTTACGATCAAGAAAAAGCGATAAAAGCTGTAGTTAACGACATGAAATCCCCCACGTCGATGGACCGATTAGTATGTGGTGATGTTGGTTTTGGAAAAACTGAAGTCGCAATGCGAGCGGCATTTGTGGCAGTAAACGACGGCAAACAAGTGGCAATACTAGTACCCACTACCTTGTTGGCTCAACAGCATTATGAAAACTTTAGAGACAGGTTTGCCGATTGGCCAGTTAGCATTGAGGTTTTATCACGCTTTAAAACCGCTAAAGAGCAAAATCATGTTATTGCCCAAGTAGAGTCTGGCCATATTGATATTTTAATAGGTACCCATAAGCTTTTACAGAACTCTATAAAATACAAAGACCTAGGGTTGTTAGTTGTTGATGAAGAACACAGATTCGGCGTTAAGCAAAAAGAAAAAATCAAACAACTTCGTAGCAATGTTGATATTTTAACGCTTACCGCAACACCAATTCCTAGAACGTTAAATATGGCAATGGGCGGCATGCGAGATTTGTCAATTATCGCCACGCCACCAGCCAAACGATTAGCAGTTAAAACCTTTGTTCGCCAACGTGATGACGCGCTAATAAAAGAGTCGATATTACGAGAGATTTTACGCGGTGGTCAGGTTTTCTTTTTGCATAACAGTGTCGATACCATAGATAAAATAGCAGAAGAGTTACAAACCTTATTGCCTGAAGCTCGAGTAGTTACTGCTCATGGACAAATGAGAGAACGTGAACTTGAACGCATCATGAATGATTTTTATCATCAACGCTTCAACGTACTTGTTTGTACCACTATTATAGAAACGGGTATCGATTTACCGAGCGCAAATACGATCATAATGGACAGAGCCGATCGCCTTGGTTTAGCACAACTTCACCAATTACGTGGTCGTGTTGGTCGCTCCCATCACCAAGCTTATGCTTACCTGTTAACGCCGCATGAAAAAACGATGACCAAAGATGCTAAAAAGCGTCTTGATGCTATTGCCTCTTTAGAAGATTTAGGTGCTGGCTTTACTCTAGCCAGTCACGATTTAGAAATTCGTGGCGCTGGTGAGTTACTGGGAGAAGAGCAAAGCGGCTCGATGAGTCAAATTGGTTTTACCTTGTACATGGAAATGCTCGACCAAGCCGTTGTTGCTTTAAAAGAAGGTAAGCAGCCATCACTCGAGCACATGATGTCAACTCAAACAGAAATTGACTTACGTATGGCGTCGCTTCTGCCAGACGATTATATTTTTGATGTTAATATACGCCTTAGCCTTTATAAACGTATTGCCAGTTGTAAAAACAAGAATCAATTAGACGAAATACAAGTAGAGTTGATTGATCGTTTTGGCCTATTACCTGAAGCGACTAAAAACCTTATTCATATTGCAAAACTGCGACTACTTTCACAAGGTATTGGTATCGCTCGAATTGATGCTGGTCCTGATGGCGGAGTTATTGAATTTAGTAACAGTACAAAAGTAGATCCGATGTTTATCATTGGTTTAATTCAACAACAGCCTAAAGTGTATCAAATGTTAGGTGCCAGTAAATTGAAGTTTAAAATTGAAACCAATAATAACCAAGCAAGGTTTACCTTAATAACGAATATGTTAAAAGAATTAGCCAAGCGATAACCACTAATTTAAAGTCGGTAGATAATGTCAGTAAAATTTTGATATTATCAATCAGCGAAAAAAATATTGCCCGTTTTATTAAATCGGAATGCAACACCACAGGTAATTAACATTAATGAAATGTATGCAAGCTAACAAACTCAATTTTTCCTTATCAAGATCAAAAGTTTGTGCACTGTTTTTTGTTCCTTTATTTTCAATGCAAACACTTACATCACAGGCATTATCAGCTAATAAAGCTGCTGAACGCTGGTATGAAATTGAAGTGATTTTATTTAGCCAACTTGGCGATAAAACGCTAAACAACGAAAGCTTTCCAGCTCAAGAGCAGCAACCTACAGCGCTACCTAAATATCGCCGTATTGTCGACTTATTAACGCCTCATATTTACCCAAATACCTCAATATTAAAGTTACAACTACCACAATGTGGTGATTACGCTAAAGCCAAAACCTTGGTTGAACTTGCCAGTATTCCACCCGCTTATTTTAGTGAAAAGTCTTTAGAACAAATCAATCAAACCATTTTTGACGATGATCTAACTCAAGATGGTGCTTTTGAAGATTTAACTAATGATGGTTTAAATGAAGGTGCGTTAACTGAAAACCCATTAATTGAAGATGACCTAGATGAAGATAAGCTAAATAATGATTTATTAGCTAATGCTGAAAGTAAGACTTTATCTACTGATGTCATAACACCTGAAGAATTTATCCCATCACTTACCCTAGAGGAACGCGAGCTAATTAGTCAAGCTGAGCTTGAGTTTTCTGCGTTAAAATTTAATTACGGCAATCAACTACCGATTGATCAAATATGTGTATTACCCCCTAAATTTGATAAGGTATTTGATGGAAAGTTTTCAGTAAACCTTCGAGGAAGTATTGATGGCAACGAAGACTTAACTAGCGATAAGCCTTATTTAATCAGTAAAGATTCGCTGCAGATGAGCGATATTGTCAAGAAATTAAGGCTCAGTAGAAACTTCAGGCCGTTATTACACTTAGGTTGGCGACAAGCCCCTAAAGACCGGAATAAAGCAAGCGCCTTTCGAATATTCTCAGGCGAAAGTTTAGCCTTTGATTATAAAAAGTCTCAATTAAATTACCAAACATTAATACAACAAGCAGAGCTAAATGAAACTCTGGCTAAAAAAGCACTTGATGAAAGGTTTGTTGATGGGCAGGGAATTGAACAAAGCTCTAAACAAAATAATTTTGATAATACGTTTGACAACGAAAACAGTTTAACTACAACACAATTAACTACCGAGCAAATACTACAGCAACGCATAAATGAGATTTTAGCGAACGTTGATAAAATCTCAGCGGCAAACGAGTCTCAAATAGTTACTCAACTCGATGATAACAGTTTATCGATAAACATCTCTGGTGAGCAAGTATCCAAACTTGCCTTGCAGCCAACAAAGCCTATTGAACCTATCCAGCCATGGTCTCTCGATGGTTTATTAAGGGTACATTTAAATCGATATTTGTATATCACCGCGGATTTCAACTTTTTATCATCGACGGCTGCAGAGAAAAACGCCTCCACAGTTGATTCTAACGAATCTGTATTTAAAAGTATTCGATTTAACCAAAACAGACGAGTGATCAGCGGTGAAATTCATTATTTTGATCATCCTTACATGGGTATGATTGTGCAAATTCGTAAATACAAACGTCCAGAGCCTGATGTTGAATTAGATGAGGCTGAATTAACTGAAGCTGAACAAACTAACTAAAACAACCGACTAAAATAACTATTAAGTAAATAATTGATAAAATGAGATTTTAATGAGCAATTTAACACCAGAGAACCAAGATAAAATTCAAGCCGCTGTTTTTCGCCGTTTATTAGCGCATTTAGACGGCCGTAAAGATGTGCAGAATATTGAATTAATGAATTTAGCTGGCTTTTGCCGGAACTGTTTTTCAAAATGGACAGTTAAAGAAGCTGAGCAACTAGGAATTGACGTTGATATTGATACCGCCAGAGAGCAGGTTTACGGTATGCCTTATAGCCAATGGAAAGAAAACCATCAGCTACCTGCTACCGAAGAGCAAATGGCAACGTTTAATGCGCTAAACAAGAAGTAAAAGCTAGCACTAATAAGTACATTGGAACTTTAGCCATTAGCTTAAAGTAATCGCTTAATGGTTAAAAAATTAAGCTTTTTTTGAACCTACTATCTTTAAACATCAGCCGTTTTGAAAGTCAGTCAACACCGCTAAAAACTCTGCTCCAAAGCGCTCAAATTTAGTGATGCCTATACCAGAGATCGCTAACATTTGTTCTTCATTGCACGGTTGATAGGTTAACATTTCGTGTAATGTTGCATCGCTAAAGACCACAAAGGCAGGTACGTTAGTTTCATCCGCTAAGCGCTTTCTACACGCTTTGAGTTTTAACCATAACGGCATATCAACTTCTTCAACTGCTATTTTTTGTTTCTTGGAAGTTTTAGAACCAGAGGATTTTCTCGCCATTGTCTGCGCAACATCCTTTCTTAGTAATAACGCTTGCTTGCCATTAAGTAAGGGTCGACACGTTTCAGTAAGCTTAACAGCACCATAATTATCAGCATCTATCGACAAAAACCCGCGAACAACAAGTTGCCTAAAAACACTGCGCCACGTATTGGCATCTAACTCTTTACCAATACCATAAGTTGATAAATTTTGGTGGTTAAATTGCTTGATTTTTTGATTATTAGCGCCGAGTAAAATATCAATTAAATGCACCACCCCAAAACGTTGTTCACTACGATAAACCGTTGATAACGCTTTTTGTGCAGCAACTGCGCCATCCCAAGTTTCTACTGGGGTTAAGCAATTATCGCAATTGCCACAGTGATCAGGAGCTTGTTCATTAAAATAATTAAGCAAAACAGTTCGGCGACAACCGGTGACTTCACAAAGGGCTAACATAGCATCAAGCTTACTGCGTTCTGCCCGTTTGAAATGATCATTGCCGTTAGAGTCTTGCATCATTTGACTTAAAAATACGACATCTTGCATGCCATAAATCATCCAAGCCGTTGATGGTAAGCCATCACGGCCTGCTCTGCCTGTTTCTTGGTAATAAGCCTCAATCGACTTGGGTAAATCAATATGAGCAACAAAACGCACATCAGGCTTATCTATACCCATACCAAATGCGATGGTAGCAACAATAATAATATTATCTTCTCGTAAAAAGCGTTTTTGATGCAGCGCTCTTATCTCGCTTGACAGGCCAGCATGATAAGGCAGTGCGGTAAAACCTTGCTGCGATAAATGCTGAGCAAAACTTTCAACACGTTTACGAGACAAGCAATAAACAATGCCACTGTCTTTTGCATGATTGTTTTTAATAAAGTGTATTAGTTGCTTTTTTACATTATCTTTTTGGCCAATATGGTATTGAATATTGGGTCTATCAAAGCCTGAAATATATTTTTTAGCGTGGTGTAGTTGCAAGCGTTCAATAATTTCTTGTTTCGTTCGTTCGTCTGCAGTTGCCGTTAGCGCCATTCTTGGCACTTTTGGAAATTGTTGAGCTAAAATACTTAACTGTAGATAATCACTTCGAAAGTCATGCCCCCACTGCGAAACACAATGTGCCTCATCGATTGCAAATAAAGAGATGTTAAGTTGAGACAATAAATTAAGCGTTCTTGACTGAATTAAACGCTCAGGTGCAATGTAAAGTAAGTCAATTTTGCCGTTTATTAATTGACGTTCAATATGATTAACTTCTTCACCACTTAAAGTGGAATTTAGAAAACAAGCATTAAGGCCAAGCTGCGCTAAAGCATCAACTTGATCTTGCATTAAGGCAATTAAAGGGGAGATAACAACACCAACACCGTCGCGCACTAATGCCGGAATTTGATAACAAAGTGATTTACCACCGCCCGTTGGCATAAGCACTAAAACATCTTGACCACTAATAGCTTGGCTAATAATATCAGCTTGTTGATCACGAAAATCAGCATAACCAAAGGTATTTCTAAGAATTGATAATGCATGAGGGTTTGTAGCGTTTGACATAAATAGCAAGTATTCCGGTTAAATAAGGGGTGATAATAAAACGAGGTAATTGTACACTTTTATCGTTGTGATAATTGCATAGTTGTTATGGTTGCGTAATTGTTATAGTTACTTAACCGAATTCACTTCTTCTTCAGTTAAATAACGCCACTGCCCAGCAGCTAAATCACCAGGTAGTTTAATGTCACCAATTTGTTCTCGGTGTAGGCCAACTACTCTGTTGAATACTGCGGCAAACATGCGCTTAACTTGATGGTATTTACCTTCGGTTATCGTTAACAATACTTCTTTTTTATCATCACTTCCCTCAGCAACTGTTAATTGGGCAGGTTGAGTTAGCGAGCTTTCGCCCTGAAGTTGCACACCTACTTTAAATTGTTCAATTATAGCTTCATCTAATGGGTTTCTTAACCATACTCGGTAAGTTTTTTTACAAAGTTTTTTAGGGGAAATGATATTGTGCGACCAACGGCCGTCGTCGGTGATTAAGACCAAACCTGTGGTGTCTACATCTAGCCTGCCGGCGATGTGTAAATCAAACGCTTTATCCACTTCAACAAAGTGCAGCAATGATGGATGATTTTCATCAACGTTTGAACATATGGTATCTAGGGGCTTATTCATCATAATATAACGAGAGGTTCGAGCCGTTAATGATTGTCCATCAACTGTAATTTCATTATTTTCATGAACCTGAGTAGCAGGATTTTTAATAACCTCACCATTAACTCGCACTTCACCTTGTTTTAACAGTGATTTTGCTTCATTTCGGCTAAGTTCGGTACTTTTACAGATAAATTTATCGAGGCGCATAATTGAGGATATTCATAACTAACGGCAAAAGCTTATTATCCTGATCCAAGAGTAATAAGCAATTTATAAATAACGCCAAATTTAAGAAAAATACCAATAACCAATATTTATTTGTTCAGTGATAAACTTTATAAAAAATGGATTTTCACGCCAGATTGCTAACTGCTCTGGTGACAACTTAACATTATCACACAATAATTTGATAGCCTCTGCTATTGATGGCTCAAATGAGCATGCTGTGCCATCAATAAAACAAACGCCTTCATTGATTGTTTCAGTAAAATATAACGCTCTTAACCCACCTAATTTCATTAAATTGTTGCTCGCTAAAATTTCACTTACATCTTCACTATTAAATACTTCATTAGGCGTTTGCAGATCAAGTTCATGTTTGGCTTGCGTTAAATAACTCCCTGTAAAATTTTTAAACAATTGTTCATTATCAAGTAAGCTTTGGAACTGCTTTTTAATCAACGCGTAGTCTTTGTTATTAATCTCTCCACTTTGTGTAACAGCAATGCGCTGCGGATCTTCAATAAGCTCTGCACCTAATTCGTTATCAATTAAATGATCCGCAAAGGCACTTAGTAAATGAGTGCTTGAGTTCGTTCTAAAACCTACAGAAAAACTGAGTGAGGTTTCTAAGGTGATACCTTCGTGAGGAAAGCCCGGTGGAATATATAAAATATCACCAGGTAGTAGTTCAACATCAATGATTGACTCGAAGGGGTCAACATGTAGAAGGGCTTCATGGGCGGCAAATTCTCGGTGCTCTCCCTTATGACCAACACGCCAGTTACGTTTACCAGAGCCTTGGCAAATAAATACATCGTATAAATCTATATGAGGACCAACACCGCCACCTGGGGTAGCAAAACTGACCATCAAGTCATCAAGTCGCCAATGGGGTATAAAACGAAAAGGCTCAATCATTTTAGCCGCTTCTTCAGACCAATGATCTAATGCTTGAACGATTAATGACCAGTTGTTATCACCTAAATGTTCATAACTTTCAAAGGGTCCAAATGCCGCTTGCCATTTGCCTTTTTCTTGAAAAACGAGTCGAGATTCAACCTCTTCTTCACAGGCTAAACCAGCAATTTCATCGGCGCTAACCGGATCTTTAAAGTTTTTGAAGCCTTGTCTGATCACTACAGGTTTTTGTTGCCAGTACGACGCTAAAAATTCTTGTTGATTAAATTCTGATAATTGAAGTTCAAACATAGTTTATCCATTGTTGAACTTTAGCTAAGTTCTAGTATAGTTCTGATTTAGTTCTAAGCTAAGTTCTGGTTTAATTTCCGGATTAAGACGAAAAACATTTACTTGGTTAGGCTACTGACATACCAGCAATTTGATGCCAAAAGCCATTACACTCTTTCACTCCGTCAAGCGTATAGCGTGCAGGGGTGTCTAATTGCTGTCTAAAGTTAGTTAATTGCGTAAAAGCTTGCTCACTGTCGGCACTAATTCTCGCAATATCAACACCGAGCTTATCTAGCTCTGGTATCTCATTGATTAAATTATATTGATAGCCCGACATGGTTTGAATTCCGTTTAATATAAAGACTTTCTCACCTTCACGGCTGTTCATTTTTCTGCCCAGTGGGTAGTTAATACAACAATACTGACAATCATCTTTAGGTCTGTCTTCAGAGCGAGCGGTAAAACAACGTGCAGAATAAGCGAGCGGCAAATAACCCCAAGAAAATACCTCACATTCAAACTGATCTCTAATATTTTCTTGCTCGGCTTGTTGAAGTAAGTTTTTAAGCCAGTCACCAGAGAGCTCTACCGGCATTGTCCAACGTGTCATGCCTTGCTTTAGTAATACTTTAAGTGTTGATAGGTTATAACAATTAATCGCTGGGCCAACGACAAACGGCATCTTTAGCTCATGCATTATTTGTACAGCACTTAAATCGTTAGCTTCAATGAGTAATTCACCGTTATCGCACAATCGTTTCATCACTTGAATTTCAGCAGGAGACTCAAGTAATGCCATGGTGGATATCACAATTTCTTTATCTTTAACGCTGTTATCAGCAGTCAATTCTTGCGCCATATTTGTTGCAAGATTTAGCCAATCTTTACCCCGTAACTCTCTTCGTTTTGAGCAAACCGTTTCACCTAAATATATTATGTCGGCGCTGCTATTAACCGCTTTGTAGTAAAAGTCTTCTACTTGTTTTTTAGGCCAGAAAAATAAACTAGGTCCAAGGGAGAATTTCATTATGTAAAACCTTTATTAAATGTAGTCAAAATTTGTCGCTTAAAATATTATTGCCATTTACGATGGTAAGCACCAAGTGTCGTTTGTGTGCCTTCAGACAAATTAGCCAGAGTTTGCATCCAACGTCCCTCAACTTCATAATTATCAGGGGAACTTTTATAATGATCAATTGCTTGGCGCCATGTTTTAGCTACCTGCTCGACATAAGCAGGGCTTCGTTGACGCCCTTCAATTTTGACTGAAACAATCCCCATATCAGCAAGATCAGGTATTAACTCTAAAGTATTTAAACTCGTAGGCTCTTCTAATGCATGGTAGACATTATTATCTACTTCAAATCGACCTTTACACAAGGTTGGATAACCTGCATTTTCACCTTCTTGATATCGGTCAATCAATACATCATTAAGTCGACTTTCTAAACCGTTTTCAGTTTCTTGCCATCGAACATATTTTGCAGGAGAGCAAGCGCCAACGGTGTTTGGTGATTCTCCAGTCATGTAGGATGATAAATAACACCTTCCTTCTGCCATTATGCATAAACTGCCAAAGGCAAATACTTCAAGATCAACAGGGCTATTTTTTGCTAACTGCCTTACTTGTTGAATAGATAAAACTCTTGGTAATACAACTCGTTGAACATCAAAGTTATTCTTGAAAAACTTAATCGCTTCAAGATTGGTGGTTGATGCTTGAACCGAGACATGACGTTCAACATCAGGGTATTTATTAGCGGCGTAATCAAGTACGCCTAAATCGGCAATAATTAGGGCATCAGTACCAATTGCCACCGCATTATCAACTGCCTTTTGCCAACGGGATTCTCCGTTAGGGTGGGCAAAGGTATTTATCGCAACGTGTAATTTTTTACCATGCTGATGAACATAATCAGCGGCTTTTAATAATTTGCCATCATTAAAATTCAAACCAGCAAAATGACGAGCATTAGTATCATCTTTCATGCCGATATAAACAGCGTCAGCACCATTATCAATAGCAGTTTTAAGTGCCGGTAAGTTACCTGCTGGACACAAGAGTTCCATATAAATTCCAGAAAAAAGTCGAGTAAAAATTCATTCATCGCATACTAGCGTTATGCTTCCTCCATTTACTTGATGTAAATTAACTTATTCGTCAAAGTATAATGAAATATTCAATTGAGCCGTTTTCTTGATCTAGTGCATATCAGAAATTAACAATTTTGCTACTATCAAAATTAATTTTATTCCCTTGGATAGAGACATTGCCTAACTTAACTATGCTTAATCACCTACCATTAACCTTTCGTGCAAAAGTAATGAAGGTTTTACCCAAAATATTAAAGCCAAGCTTTGCTATCCTTCCATTTAAAGCGCAAAAGCTACTATTACTGAAAGTATTAAGCTCTATATTTAACGAAGCAATTCTTGATGGCGATTTTGAGTTTTTACAAAACAAGTGGCTTAAAATTTCAATTATCGACCTCGGCCTAAATTGGTGGTTAAGTTTTGAT
>Ga0105351_1000001_pt1 | contig 167458 bp, 117 predicted proteins | sample EN4Hudsemesocosm_FD_83662 | JGI IMG/M metagenome (GOLD analysis project Ga0105351, IMG submission 83662) | Methane-oxidizing microbial communities from mesocosms in the Hudson Canyon - EN4B Hudson Canyon | ecosystem: Environmental > Aquatic > Marine > Cold seeps | place: Hudson Canyon... | reverse complement strand
ACCAACAACAATCATAGGGGGAATTTTTCCCATACGGGTCAAGTTATTTACCACTGCAGAAACATGCTGAAATTGAAAGTCACTATCAACAACATATAAGGTAGGATAAGTTAGATCATTATCCAAATAGTTTTCTGGTAACGCCACCATAAAACGTCGTTCTTGATTCAATACTTTTGAATGATGACTTTCTATGTAACCAATAACTATAGGCTCTTTAGCTTGAATAAATGCAGTAATGAAAAGTGTTAAAAGGATAAATATCCGTGCCATCTGTTTTCCCTATTGATTGCTCTGTCTAATGTGTCTATTGTACGTAATTTCAGAAAATAAAATTAGAAGCTAATGCTTGATAGCTTATTTACTTAGCTATCAAGCATATCACTACGTTTTATTTCACTACAAGTGGGTTGATGTGTATTTCATCAACAGTTTGTGGCACTTTTATCAGCCAAGACAAACTAAATAGCACCCTATATATTTATTCTTTTGATGGATATATAGAGGCATAACATATTTTCAGTAATAAACTGAAAATATGTTAACTTACCACACAATCAATTTCTGTTTCTACTAGCCAATCATTATCAATGAACTTACTTATCTCGACAAAAGTACAAGCAGGTTTAATCGCTGAAAACAATTTCCCATGCGCTTTTGCGGCGTCTTTCCAACAAGATATATCCGTCAACATTATTCTAGTTCTAATTACATCTTGAATATTTCCTCCTGCCTTTTCAATGGCTAAGATTGAAAGTTCTAGACAAAACTTCGTTTGGTTATATACATCAGCTACATGAACAGCTTCACCGTTCTCTATTGGCGTAGTTCCAGATACAGCAATAGTATTACCAATTCGACATGCACGGGAAAACCCTATTGGTTCTTCAAGGTGAGATCCTGAGCTGATGTTTTTCTCATTGTTTACTAATTTTTACAGCAACTTACATAGATTATTCAATTTAAGCAGTAAATATTAAAGTCAACTAATGCTTTTATTTAACTAAATTTTTGATTACAAAACGATATCTTCTAGTAAGGTCTTAATTTTATCAATAACAACTAGTTTGGCTGCGATAATATTTATTATCGCAGCTTCTCATGTATGTTTAACTCATCTGTTTTAGTTTTTATCTATGCATAGTGCTATTTCATAAGATTCTTGTTTTATTTGTTTTAATTTATTTAAACCAAATAACGGCCTAATAAGATTAAAAGGCTTAATAAGATAATGATAAATAGCTAGGGTAAAAACAGCTGTGCCTAAACTTGTCAGTAAGAATTTAAGCCACATATTCATCTCTAAAGGTACGATATAAAAAGCCAATATAACGGTAATGGTTTGGTGCAAAATATAAAAAGGGTATACCGCTTCATTAGTGTATTTAAGGAAAGAATTACTGAAATTTAAATATCTACGAGCATAACCTAAAAAAGCAAATATCAAAGAGCCATAACCAAGAGAGGTGATGAAATATATATTATCAAGACTCAGGTTAATGCTGTTCAGTTCAGCATGCTTTGAGTAGCCAATAAAAATTGCAGCAATAATAACTGATAGTAGTCTGTGTGATTGAATTGACTCCATTATTTCATCTTTTGAAACCAAGATAAAACCAATAACAACAAGCACTAAGTGATAATATTCAAATACATATTCCATCCCATAAGGTTTTAAATAGGTAAGTGATAAATATAATGGCAGTAACATTAAATAGATGCCCATTGGCTTGGTAATAATGACTTCTAGTTTGTTTAATAAAACTTTACCGTAATTAGATTTTAAGAATAAAAATAATGGTAATCCAGCAATACAGTAGAAGAACAATGCATAAATAAACCACAGGTGATTAGGTGTAAAATTACCACCATTGAAAATATTTCCATCAAAAAAATGTGGGTAGAAATCTAGGTATGAAGCGAACACTTGACCTTCAAACATACGTTCAAAATATACCTGTGGTGCAACAATAACAAAGACACCAAAAACTAATGGTATTAGTAGTCTTTTCATACGCTCTTTTACAAAAGCCGTACCTGTCCTGTTGCCCAATGCGTACCAAATACCCGCACCAGAAACAACAAATAATAAAGGCATCCGCCAATTATGAAAAAAGTCCCATAAGTGTGTCATACCGATACTGGTTTCTGCATTATTAATATGCCAGTCATGGGTAATAAATGGCATTCCTGCATGAAATAATATCAACAGTAAAAAGGCAAAAACTCTTAGCCAGTCTAATTCATGTCTTCTTTTTTTAACTATTTGTGGGTTCATATGTTATCTCCTATTAGATACTTACCTAAATAGATTAGTGAATATTTTTCGATAAAAATATGGCACAGGGATAAGTCGGTCAGTGGCGAGGGTGAATGGGAAACATTCGTTTATAAAATAAGGTATTCTCTTATTAGTTAATTGCACATATGGTTTAGTTACATGCCAACATTAAAATCTATTGTTAGTTTTTACACTCAAATAACGCACAAACAAATGCTTATTTGGTTTGCCTCATTTACCATAGTCGCCTTTTTTTTGACACAAACTGCAATTGCAGATGATAGAGGGGGACATTTTAGATTTTGGGAGCCCTGGCTTTTGGAATATAGTGCCGTCTATTGTTATGGACTAATCTGTCCGATCATCATTGTTTGCTGTAAGGAATGGTCGTTAGATGAAACACAAAGATTTCAAACAATTTGGAAGGTGATTCTCTTCTATATACCCTTTACTTTTATCTTTATTTCACTAATGGTTGGAACCCGACATTTGGCCTACTTATTAATAGAAGGTCGACTTTGGGAGAATGGTGATCTTGTAACTCGTTATATCTACGAATACCCAAAAACCCTAGGTTTCTATTGCAGTATCGTGTTCGGCTCTTATACCAAAATCTATTTTGATACTTACCAAAAAGAACAAATTCACGCAATAAAACTAAATGAGCAGCTACTAACAGCACAAATAGGGGTGTTAAGAAATCAGTTACAGCCTCATTTTCTATTTAATACTTTGAACCTTATTTCAGGCACTATGTATCAAGATGTAGACAAAGCTGACTCAATAGTAATGCGCCTGGGAGATCTCTTGCGTTATTCACTCGCTACAGAGAAAAAACCATGGGTCAGTTTTCATGAGGAAATGCAGGCAATGACTTCCTTTCTAGAAATTGCTCAGTTACGTTTTGGTGACAGGCTAACAACCAAAATAGAGGTTGAACCTCAAGCAGAGTCGGTATTGATTCCTGCAATGCTACTACAGCCATTATTAGAAAATGCGGTAAAATACGGTATTGAACCTTCTGATGATGCCGGTCTAATTCACCTAAAAGCATTTATAGACGGGCAAAGTCTGTGTATTACTATCACTAACCCGTTACTTGAGAATACTAATATATCGCCTTCTTTTGGCATTGGTTTAAAGAATACTAAAGAGAGGCTCGAACTTTTATATGGTAACTCTTGTAACAACTCGGCTAGCGTTTTACTCGACCAAAAAGGTATTGATTCAATTGTTTTAACATTATCGTTACCAATTCAGTTTCAGCAATAAATTAAATTTATATCGGTGTTAAAAAGACTGTTTAATTTAGTTGTCTTTGCTAGGATGGATAACCAACTGATTCTCTCATTTTTTTACAGGTAACAACATGTCAGAGCAAGTTCAAAGTACCAATTTACATAAGGTACTTATTGTTGATGATGAACCCGCAGCTCGGCAAAAACTCGTTCATTTCCTTAAAGAACATATCGATTTTGAAGTGGTAGCTCAGGCAAAGAATGGTGTTGAAGCACTGGAATGTATTGAAAAATACAGTCCGTCATTAGTATTTTTAGATATTCAAATGCCTAAATTAGATGGTATTTCGGTAGCCAGCAATTTAGAATTTAACAAGGATGTCGCTATTGTCTTTGTTACTGGGTTTAATGAATATGCAATAAAAGCATTTGAGCTAAATGCCGTAGACTACCTGCTTAAACCTTACGACAAAAGAAGGTTTTCCAAAACACTTAACCGCTTTAGAGAATTTGCAGGACAACCACACAGCTTTGATATTCCAAAACTTGTGCAAGACTACCGCGCAGAGCAACACTATCCTAAAACCTTACTGTTTAAAGCCGAAGGCTCAATTGAGGTCACTCAAGCGGATGAAATTCAATGGATTGAATCTTCAGGTAATTATATAAAAGTTTGTCTTGCCAGAACGGCCTTTATCGCTAGGCAAACTCTCACCGGTGTACAGAGTCAGTTAGATCCAAAGATATTTGTTCGCATCCATCGCTCCCATGTCCTCAATATTAATGAAGTTGCTCAAGTTATTCCAATCAGTAAAGGCGATCATACTTTACGATTAAAATCTGGAACGGAACTCAGATTATCAAGAGCCTATGCAGAGCGTTTATTTAACCTATTCAGTCAAGGCAAATAATGTTTGATTTAATATCTAATCAATCAAGTTAACAAGTGCTAATCATTATTGCTACTAGCACCTGCTACTAAATAAATATACCTTTTAAGAATTTTCTTCATTTTAGTAAATTCAATCTCAAGTTCATCCGCATCTTCTATTAACATTGCTTTTTTTTCAAATTGTAAGACAAGCGCAAAGGTTATTTCAGCATCTTCTGCAGGGAACTCCGTGCCAATAGCCTGAAATAAATCACAAATCCTATCAACTTCTTGCTGCCATGAACGTTTTAACAGTGTGCTTAATTGTGGGTTTCTTAACGCTTCATTATGGAAAGCTAGTTCAATTCTACGATCATCACTATTATCAAATATTTGATTACGTAAATACATTTCGCCATCTTGATAAAGCTGCTTAGCAAGAAGGTTTGGTGTCATTTCAACGTTTGAAAACTTTTTAACATCTTCTTCAAGTGTCATAAAGTGCGGATTTTTACCTACATCTATTTGGGCATGCCAATAAACGAAAGTAGAGCTAATTAAATCTTCAATACTCTTAAAATGATAGGTAGTCGAGCCTAAAGAAACTTCAGCTTGAGCAGCTACAGCTCTATGCCTTACACCCCGCATGCCATGGTTTTTTATTACTTCAAGTGTGGCAACCAATATGCGGTGCTTCACATCCATAACCGACTGCTTTTTAATTACCATTAAATACTCCACTACATTTCTTCAATAAATTATACCCACAGCACAAAATTAAAAAAGCATTTTTTATCAACTTGACAAACTGTACCATAGTACAGTAACTTAAATCCTTAAAGTTTAATTTGTTGTACTTGGAGCAATAAAGAATGAATTTAGATAAAGTCAGCCTAAACCGCAGAAGCGTATTAAAAGCAGCTGCGGCATTAGGGGCAACAAGTACACTTGGCTTAACCGCCTGTAGCTCAGAGCCCAAATTAGCTACCGCTCCTAAATTAAAAGGTGTTGTTGGTAAAGATGGTGTCCTTGTACCGCCATGGTCAAATTGGTCAGGTAACCAATCTTGTGCACCCAATGAGCGGCTAATTCCGAAAAACAGCGATGAACTTGCTGGCATGATAAAAAACAGCCAACAAAAAATACGTCTTGTTGGAGCAGGTCACAGTTTCTCTGCTTTAGTACCCACTAACGAAAGCCAAATGTCATTAGCCTATTTTAGTGGCATCAGCAATATCGATAAAACCAATAAGCAGTTTGATGTTGCCTCTAATACCTTTTTAGCTGGTGTTGGTGAACAGCTATGGCAAAACGACTTAAGCTTAGAAAATATGCCAGACATAAATACTCAAACTTTTGGTGGAGCCATTGCTACCTCAACCCACGGTACAGGAATAAAATATGGTTCAATGTCTGACACGGTGAAAGAAATCACTTTGGTTAATGGTTTAGGTGAACAAATAAGTTGCAGCCAAGATAATAATAATGATTTGTTTAATGCCGCTAGAAATAACATCGGCAGTTTAGGCGCAGTCACCAGTTTAAAAATACAAGCTCAAGACAAATATCATCTGAAAGAAACTAGCTGGATGATGGACTTAGAGGAAGGTTTAGAACAAGCAGAAAGTCTTCGTGACAGCCATCGTCATTTTGAGTTTTACGCCCTGCCCCATGCCGATTACATACTGGCCATTGCTTTGGATAAAGTTGATGAAAGTGAGCTACTTGCCGAAACTGTTAACAGTGGTGATGCCTACGAAACCTTTAAAACCATGTCAAAAGTTATCGACACTTTACCCTTTCTACGCAGTTTCATTATTAATATGGGGGCAAGCACGGTAGGAAAAGAAGTACGTACCGGCCGTAATTACGAAATTTTTGGCAATGTACGTGATATGCGCTTTAATGAAATGGAATATTCAATTCCTGCCGAACATGGTGTCGCCTGCTTACGGGAAATTTTAGCAACAATCAAAAAACAAAATATCGACGTAATATTCCCGATGGAATTTCGCTATGTAAAGGCTGATAACATTTGGCTAAGTCCATTCTATCAACGAAACAGTTGTGCCATCAGTTGCCACAACTTTCATAACAAAGATTACAAGAAATATTTTGCCGCCATCGAGCCTATTTTTTGGAAATATGACGGCCGCCCTCATTGGGGGAAAATTCATACCCTAACCGCTAAAGAACAATCTACACGTTACCCGATGTTTAGTGAATTTTTAAGAATCAGACAAGCAATGGATCCTAAAAATATTTTCACTAACGAACATATAAATACCGTTTTAGGTTTGAGCTAAGCAGAAATTAAGGGCATAACAATGGACAGAAGAAAATTTATTCTAGCAGGTGCAGCACTAGGTGTTGCCGGATATTTATTTAAACCAAATGATAAGGGCATGCCCTACGATGATTATTTTTCTCAGGTAAATCAGCATCTCAAAACATCAGGCACTTATTTACCGAGTATGTTGGTCGATCTTGATTTAGTAGATGAAAATATAGCGGCGTTATCCCAAGTTATCAATCCAGATGTAGACTTACGTATTGTCGCTAAATCAGTCCCTAGTCCCGAACTTTTAGGCTATTTGATGAACAAGGCTCAAACCAATAAGTTAATGGTTTTTCATCAACCGTTTCTTTCTCATATAGCCAAAGTCTACCCCAAGAGTGACGTATTAATGGGTAAACCCATGCCTGTTCAAGCTGCTAAGGCTTTTTACCAACACCTAGACAGTCAAAATCAGTTTGAACCTAAAACTCAACTACAATGGTTAATTGATAGTGAAGTAAGGCTTAAACAATATTTGCTTTTAGCTCAGTCACTTGAACAACACTTTAAAATAAACATTGAACTTGATGTCGGTTTGCATCGTGGTGGTTTACAGCAAACAAAAGAACTAGACGCTTTAATAACGCTTATCGAAGATAATCCTCAATATTTAAGTTTTTCAGGTTTTATGGGATATGACCCACATGTTGTAAAAATTCCGAGTATTGTAAAATCAGCTGAACAAGCCTATCAAGAGTCACAAGCTACCTATCAAAGCTTTATTGATCGACTGTTTACGTTAAATAGCCATTATAAAGACCAACAACTTTGCTTAAATGGCGCTGGAAGTCCAAGTTTACTGATGCATAAAAATAATACCGTTGCTAATGAACTCTCTGCTGGCTCCTGTTTTGTCAAACCGGTTGATTTTGACCTACCCTCGTTATCAGCTTTTAAACCTGCCGCATTTATCGCTACCCCAGTTTTAAAGAAAATGAAAGGTACCTTATTACCTGCCGTTGAGTTTGCCCAAAACATATTCCCTTTATGGGATCCTAATATGCAACAAACTTATTTTATTTACGGCGGTAAGTGGCTAGCTAAATATGAGTCACCACAAGGTCTTCAAGGAAATGGACTTTTTGGCACGAGTACTAACCAAGAAATAGTGAATAGCTCTAAAAACGTTAATTTAGATGTTGATGATCATATATTCCTAAGGCCAACACAAAGTGAGTTTGTATTTTTACAATTTGGTAGCTTAATCACCTTGCGCAACCAAAAAATTGGCAGTCAATGGCCAATTTTGAAACAAGGGTAATGGCTAAATGAATGATCTTATTTTTCCTGAAGGTTTTATCTTCGGCACAGCAACGGCGTCTTACCAAATTGAAGGGGCTGTTTCTGAAGATGGTCGTGGACTTAGCATTTGGGATACCTTTAGTCATAAAAAAGGTAAAATTAGAAAAGGACATAACGGCGACATTGCCTGTGATCATTACCATAAATACAAGGGTGACGTCTCGTTAATGAAAGAAATGGGCTTAGATGCCTACCGACTCTCTATTTCTTGGTCACGTATAATGCCAAGTGGTACCTTGACAATAAATCCAGCAGGCATTGAATTTTACAGTAACTTAATTGACGAATTACTTGCTGCTAATATAACCCCGTACGTCACATTATTTCACTGGGACATGCCACAAGCATTAGATGATAAATATGGTGGATTTTTATCAAGACAAGCTGCCTATGATTTTGCTGAATTTGTTGAAGTGGTTGTTAAAGCACTTGGCGATAGGGTAATAAACTGGATTACCCTCAATGAGCCATGGGAGCATGGCTGCTTTGGTTATGTAATGGGTAAACATGCCCCTGGAAAAGTAAAACCATGGCGTTATTTAACCGTGATGCATAATCAACATTTAGCCCATGGCCTAGCGGTTAAAAAAATTCGTCAGTTTTGCCCTAATGCCCAAGTAGGTATTACCTTAAGCTTTACACCAATATACCCAAAAACATCCAGTCAAAAAGATCTAAAAGCAACTGCATTAGCCAATGAGTTTATGAATTTCATTAGCCTAGATCCTCTTTTAAAAGGCCACTACCCCAAAGAGTTATGGAAAAAATTTGGTTGGTTTAAAGCTAAAGTTGAGCAAAATGATTTAGAAATAATACAACAACCGCTCGACTTTATTGGCATTAACTATTACTCCAGAGAATTTGCTAAATATAGCCCTTGGGTACCATTTTTAAATGCTTGGATAGAAGATGGCGGCGAAGTACCTGATAAAGAGTTTATTAAAGAAGGTGTGCAACATACCTCGATGGGTTGGGAAGTGTTCCCTCAAGGGTTAAGTGATATTTTACAATGGTTTAGAGATGATTATGGTAACCCCAAAGTTTATATCACCGAAAATGGTGCTGCTTTTAACGATACTCTTGAAAATGGTGTTGTTGACGATCAAAAGCGTATCGACTTTCTTAGTAGCTATATGCAAGTGGCAAAACAGGAAATAACCAAGGGCTCAAATTTACATGGTTATTTTGTTTGGTCATTTTTAGATAACTTTGAATGGGCGGCCGGTTATGATAAACAATTTGGCATTGTTCATGTCGATTACCAAAGCCAAAAGCGTACCATTAAAAATAGCGGATTGTGGTATAAAAAAATGATTGATGACAATAAATTTGCCAATAATAATTCTGCAAGTTCAATTGATAATTTGGAGGGATAAAATGGCGAACGAATTATTTGCTACTAATCCCCCTACCAACTCTTTTAGAGATAAAGTGAGCTTAACGCTTATTGTATTTATGTCATTCTTTTTAATGGCGGACATGTACATAACACCTGCTATTATCCCAGAGCTTAGCCAAGAATATGGCGTAACTGCTGACAGTATTGGCTGGGCAGGCACAGCCTTTATGCTGCTTGGCGCAATAATGGGGTTAGTTTTCGGTCATTTTAATGATCGAATAAGTCGCAAAAAACTGTTAATGATTGCCGTTGCCGTTGGTGAAGTCCCTTGTTTATTAACAGGAATTGCCGGAGTAACTTATAATTTTGAAATGTTTGTTATTATGCGAACATTAACAGGCTTTGGTATTGGTGGCATCTACCCAATTACCTTTTCGTTACTCGCCGATTATGTCAGTGATAAAAACCGAGCTAAAGCTAGCGCTATGGTAGATATCGCTTGGGGGTTAGGCATAATGTCCGGCCCAATATTGGCAAGTTATGCATTATCTACTGATTATGGCTGGCGCTTAGCCTTTGTATTAGCTGCTCTGCCAAGCTTTCCACTTATTTTAATTTACTGGCTAGTCGCCACCGAGCCCGAGCGTGGCAGAAATGAAAAAGGCAAAGAAGATAACCAAGAAGCCAGTGATAGCAACACTAACACTGCTAAGTTCAGTTTATCGGCATTTAAAAGCATCTTCTCAAACAAAACCAACGTTCTACTTTTCTTGCAAGGCATTCCGGGAAGTATCCCCTGGGGGTTATTACCTTTTTGGATCATTACTTTCTTTCGAGAAGAACGTGAATTTTCTGCCGCAGATGCCACCTTGATTTGGGAAGTATTTGGTATTGCTACTGTTGTCGGTGGCTTAATGTGGGCGATTTGTGGGGACTGGCTATTTAAACGGAGCGCCAAGTATGTCGCGATATTATGCTCGGTAGTGATATTACTCGGCATGATACCTGAATATATTTTATTAAATGTTGAGTTTGCTCAACAAAATAGTTACTGGGCACTAGCGATTATGGGCGGGATTTTCATTTCTGTGGGCAGCTCAAATGTACGAGCATTATTAATGAACGTTAATAGCCCAAACCAACGCGGAAAAGTATTTTCCATGTATAACTTTTTCGATAGCATTGGCAAAGGTGCAGGCCCTGCTATTGGCGGGCTGATACTCGCCACAACTAATGACTATCAACTGATGGTTAACATGGCCATCTCGTTTTGGTTACTTTGTGCACTTATCTTCTCTGGCACTATTTTCACCGTAGAAGCCGATAGAAATAATATGCTTGCCAAGCAAACTCCTAATAATACCAATCTAGAGATTTAAGTTATGACCCATTTCAGTCGTTTTCTTTATATTACATCACTAATTTCACAGCTCTTATTTATTGTCTTATTTTTGCAACACAACGAGCCAGGTTTAACCAATTTTTTTGCCATCTTTTTACTTGCCTTGGTTTATTCGGGTGTATTTTCATTTGTAGCAATAAAAGGCATTAAAAATAAACCAATAAAATGCCATTTACCCTCGAAAAAATTTAAACTGTTACTTTGCCTATTAACTGCTAGTAGCCTTGTTTATATTACTTTAGACAATTTAGTCTTTAGTTACTTTCAAGCAATAACCACTTCTGATCCGGTAATATTTTCTTGGTTAATAAGCTGGGTTGCCATACTGGTTAATTTATTGCTCAATGCCTTCAGTTTAAATACTAAAAACGAAGCACGTCTTACCCATGCACTTAATATGGCGATAATTGCCCTATTCGGCCTGCCAGTAATGATACTGGTAAACTTCATTACTAACCCGCAACCGAATCCACAAATAAGTATTGCCAAAGATATTTTTGTTAGCGCTGTTGATGGTTATAACGTCTATCGCATTCCTGGCATGTTAGTACTGCCACAGGGCTCAAAACTAAAAAACGGAGAGCAACTAAAACAAGATCGAATTATTGTTATGGCTGAAGCTAGACGAGATGGTGCTTTAGATACTGGCGTTATCGACTTAGTACAAAAAGTAAGTAACGACGGCGGTAACAGCTGGAGTAAACAACAAGTTATTTGTCAGTATATCAAGCAAGGTACGCACGGAAAATGTGGTAATGCGACACCTGTTTTTGACAACACTACTGGTACCGTCTTTTTAGCCTATAACTTAAGTGGTATCCCCATTAATGCACCTGAAGGCTCAAGACCACACAAGTCATTAATAATGAGCAGTGATAATGGAGGGTTAACATGGAGCGAAGGTAAAGAATTGGCACTACCAAATTCGGTATTTGGCCCAGGACATGGTATTCAAAAACAATTTTCTCCTTTTAAAAGTCGATTGATTATTCCTTACAATACTTCGGTTGGTGGGCAAGGCAGTTCTGTAGCTCTGTATAGTGATGATCACGGAAAGACTTGGCTTCAAGGTGATAAGTTAGGTACAGGGAATGAGAATGAAATTGCTGAATTAAGCGATGGACACTTAATTATGGCTACTCGGCATAACGCTTCCGTTGGTAATCCTCCCGAGCCAAACGGTCGCTTATTTTCAATGTCTGAAAATGGTGGGGCAAGTTGGCAAAAACCATTTTTGGACCAAACCCTACCTACGCCTATTTGCCAGGGTTCATTATTAACGATGAATGATAAACAAGGTTTATTATTTTTAAATCCAGCCAATACCAGAGCACGTGTACAACTCACCTTGAGGTATAGTGCTGATAAAGGTCGCAGCTGGAAAAATGAATTTGTCATTTATCCGGGGCCCGCAGGTTATTCACAACTAGGAATGTTAACCAATAACAATATTATTGCGCTATATGAAAATGGTAGTTTGTCTTATTCACAAAAAATTAGTTTTGTAAGTTTAACCACTAAGGCATTACTCAATTAACCTCAACAAGGTATAGCTTTTAGTTAAAAATTCAACTTTATTAAACGACCAGTTTTAGTATTACTCTTAGTATCAGTACCGTTAAAATAATTATCTGTATGCATTAAAATCTCAAAACTAACTGGCTAGCGCATTGCAATTTACTATTTTAAATAAATCTGCAATTTTTTGTGCCTGATCAAATAGTTATTCTAATTGTGATATATAGTCACCAGTACACTACACTTATTCATACCTAGCGTTGAGAGTAACAAATATTATGAGATGGGTTTACTTTATTATACTGCAAATTGTCCTTATTTTACTGGTGGCGGGACTTGTCTATAAACACAGCGATATGGCAACTATCATTAAAGTCCCTCCAAAAGATCTTGCTCATTGGTACAAACCAGAAAACAAACGCCAGGTATGGTTGCACAATATGTTTAAACTGCGTAGAGAAATGCAAGCAGTACAATTTTATGCGGATAATAAAAACAATAAACGCCTTGGCGAGTGGACTATACAGTTAAACGAACATTACCTTAAAATCGGTGATATGGTACCTAGTTGGAAGAAAAAACTAGATATATCCATACTTTCAACATTACAAACCAACGTAATTAATCAAAACTATACCGGTGTATTAGCCTCGGTAAATACTTTACAAAAAAACTGTGACTCCTGTCACACTGATTATCAGGCGGTCACAGCGCTGACTTACCGATCTCCAGATTTCTCTACCGTTGAAATTAAGCCTTCGATGCCATTTGACTCACACATGCAAACATTGAGTAAGAATGTAAACCAGATAAAGATCGCATCTACAGATGGCATGCCTGATCTTGCCGCATCCTCTTTAGCCGAGCTTAAACAAGGCATGAATGAACTAGGTCAAGTATGTATTAATTGTCATAAACAGGACAAGAAAGTCTACCCTAGTGAGCAAATGAAAAAAACAATGCTAAGTCTAAAGCAGAGTTTAAAAAGCGGACTAATCAAGGAACAAGGTAGGGATCTCGGCACATTGGCGGTTCAGGCCTGCGCCACCTGTCACGGCACTCACAGGTTGACCTTTGGTGCGAAACAATTATTATCTAAAGATCCTAACTTGGCTGAGTTGCTCAAGCACTAGTGGTGGTTAGGATAACTAGGTAAGGGGGATTCATCTCTCTTCTTATCTATTTTGTACAAATAGATAGGTGATTGGTAAAAGTCATCTAGCTGTAGCACTTTGTACGGCTGACATGATGGTAAAGCGAAATTATTACTTATTATAAAATCTACTGTCGTCTGCTCTAAAAGCAATTTATTCTTGATTTTATCCATAGCTTGCGGATATAAATAACACACTAACACTGATGCACCTGACAAGTCTGCGTTATAGAAATTTTGTCGATATAACGTTAGATTTTTTAAACCCAATAACTTTTTAAGTAATGTTGAGGTAAGCCACGGCAATAAGGACAATTCATAGCCGATGACTTGCCTTTGTGGATATTTCTTTGCGATAGGTATAACAATGTTGCCCCAGCCACTGCCCAAATCAGTTATCGACCCCATACCAGTTTCATTCACTAACGTCATCATAGTGTTATAGGCTTTTTTTGAGCTTGGCATGGGTGATATACCCAGTTTTACGCTGCTGTATATAAGCGACACGGTAATAAAAACACCAGCGATTAATAACAAAATATTAAATACTATCAAGAAACAACTCTCAAACTGATTGCTCTAGTTATTTTGAACAATACAGTAACCGTGACATTTCCCTTAAGCAATACTTTTCGCTGCTCTGTTCTATCTATTTTTTAAAAACAATTCCTTATTTAGTTAAACCAAATGCTCTTTTAAAAGAGCATTTGGTTTGTGTACTAAATAGCTGCTGCAACCATAGTTCCTTGTTTAATTGCACGTTTAGCATCTAACTCAACAGCAACATCAGCACCACCAATTAAGGTAACTTTCACATTTTTTGCTTCAAGGCTGGCTTGTAGTTCACGTTGCGAATTTTGACCCGCACAAACAATAACGTTATCAACGGCCAATAACTGAACTTCATCATCAACAGTAATATGTAAGCCTTGATCATCAATTTTATCGTATTGTGCACCCTTGATCATTTTCACTCCTTTATTCTTTAACACAGTGCGGTGTATCCAACCGGTACTTTTACCTAGGCCATCGCCAACTTTAGTGATCTTACGTTGAACTAAGAAAACCTCTCTAGGAGAGTCTTCAACTTCCGGTTTTACTAGGCCGCCAGAGGCTGAATAATTCAAATCTATACCCCACTCTTTCATAAAAGCATCTTTATCTAAACTTGTTGATTTTCCTTGATGTGATAAAAACTCGCCAACATCAAAACCAATCCCTCCAGCGCCGATAATTGCAACACGTTTACCTACGGGTTTTTTATCACGCAGCACATCTAAATAAGTCATTACCTTTGCATTTTCAATACCTTCAATATCAGGCAGACGAGGGGTAATACCTGTTGCAAGTAATACTTCGTCAAATGCACTTAAATCTTGTATTGTTGCTTTAGTATTTAGCTTTAATTCAACCCCCGTAAGTTCTACTTGTCGTTTGAAGTAACGAATGGTTTCAGCAAACTCTTCTTTACCTGGTACTTGGTTAGCAATATTAAATTGTCCACCCACTTTATTGTCTGCTTCAAATAAAGTGACATTATGACCACGTTTTGCCGCGGTCGTTGCTGCTGCCAGACCGGCAGGCCCTGCGCCAACAACCGCAATTGATTTTATAGTAACCGCAGGCTTGATAATTAATTTTGTTTCATGACAAGCTCGTGGGTTAACTAAACAAGAAACTAACTTCATTTCAAAAATGTGATCTAAACAAGCTTGGTTACAACCTATACAAGTATTAATTTCGTCGGCCTTGCCCGCTTTAGCTTTATTCATAAATTCAGCATCCGCTAAGAATGGTCTTGCCATAGACACCATGTCAGCATTACCTTCTGCAAGAATTTGGTCAGCAACTTGGGGGGTATTAATTCGGTTAGTGGTACAAAGTGGAATATTCACTTCACTTTTCATTCGTTTTGTTATTTCAACAAAAGCTCCACGCGGAACACTTGTCGCGATTGTAGGTACACGCGCTTCATGCCAACCAATGCCAGTGTTGATAATAGTAGCCCCCGCTTTTTCAATTTCTTTAGCGAGTTGAACAACTTCTTGCCATGTGCTGCCACCTTCAACCAGATCTAGCATTGATAAACGGTAAATAATAATAAAGTCTTTGCCAACTGCTTCGCGCGTTCGACGAACAATTTCAATTGGTAGACGAATCCGATTTTCATAACTTCCCCCCCAACTATCGGTTCGGCGGTTAGTACGTTGACAAATGAACTGGTTAATAAAATAGCCTTCAGAGCCCATAATTTCAACACCATCATAATTAGCTTCTTTAGTATTAACAGCACAACTTACAAAGTCTTGAATTTGTTTTTCAATGCCGGCTTCATCAAGTTCTTTTGGTTTAAATGGCGTAATTGGTGATTGAAGTGGTGAGCAGCTCACTAAATGAGGATGGTATGCATAACGGCCTGTATGGAGTATTTGCATACAAATAACGCCATCTTCTTTATGTACAGCATCAGTAATAAGGCGATGTTTCTCAATATCTTCAGGTGTAGCTATCATGGTAGCATTTGGCATACCGCCGCCTTCAACATTCGGTGCAAAACCACCAGTAACGATGATACCAACACCACCAGCAGCACGCTCTGCATAATAGGCGGCCATTCGCTTGAAACCTTCAGGCGCTTCTTCTAAATGAGTATGCATAGAGCCCATTAAACTACGATTTTTAATGGTACGAAAGCCTAATTCAAGAGGTTTTAATAAGTTTGGAAAAGAGTTGCTCATTTTAAATTCACTTTTAGTTTTGTCTTTAATTCGATGTTTATAACCATAGAAGGATTCCATTCACCTTCCAATGACTAATATTAACAAATTAATGACTACAACTAACTTTTTTGCTAAATTGTAATTATATAATTGTTGGTTAACTATTTATGAAACTTGGCGACTTATCTGTCTCTTACATATCTATCGTGCTCAAAGCAATGCATGAGCTCGGCTATAATGCGGATGACATTTTAAAGAAATTTTTATTAAGTAAAGAAAGTCTTTCATCACCGGATGCTCGGGTTAGTATTGCAAAATTTATGCGCTTGGGTCATGCCTGTATCTGTAAATCCAATACTCCTTGGTTTGGTTTACTTATGGGAAAAGTAACGAGTCCGAATCAGTTGGGTTTTGCCGGCTTGATAGCGGACTCATCAAATAACATCGAACAAGCATGCCATAACCTTATTACCTATGAAGTACTGAATAAATATAATATCCGCGGCCAATCAAGGTTTAATGAACCTTTAGTCGGTGATAAGCAGGTAAGTACGCTCCGCGGCATTATGCAGTTTTATTCAATAGCGCCTTACAATGATTATAATTATTTCGTTGTCGACTCGATTATTGCTGGTTGGTATCAAATAATCACCAGCTTATGTGAGCGCAATGATGCCATTGAGAAAGTCTGTTTTGAATTTCCAGCACCAAAATATGAAAAAAAATATCAAGAATATTTTAATTGCCAGGTATTGTTCAGCCAAAGTAATAATTATCTAGTGATCAAAGAAAAAGCGCTTAGTTGGCCTTGTAAAAATTCTTGCAGTTCAACCAACACCTTATTAAAACGTTACGCCGATGATGAGTTAAATAAGTTTCAGTTAGGGTTAAATTTTCAAGAAAAAGTCAGCCGTGCTATTGGGCCATTACTTAATGGCATGACTCCAACATTAGAACGTGTTGCAGAGCAATTAAATATTCCACCGTGGACTGTAAGGCGCAAATTAATTGATGATGGTAGTAGTTATCAACAAACCTTAAATATTACCCGAAAAGAACTTGCCATCAGCTACATATGCAATACTTCATTAACACTAGGAGAAATTGCATACTTGCTAGGGTTTGGTTCGCCAACTGCTTTTCAGCGGGCCTTTAAACGCTGGACCGGAGTTGCTCCGGGTCAATTTAGACAATTAAATTAAGAGTAATACCTCCTCTTACAGAAAGTTTAAAAAGCTTGCTCAGACATTTTCATCATAATTTTAGGATCTTTCATCATGGTAATTGATAAGGTCTTAACACGCGGAAATAAACGTTCAAAATAAAAATGTGCGGTATCTATTTTACTTTGGTTAAATGTTAAATCTCCATGCCCTTTGGCAATATTCTCATAAGCCGTTTTAGCCATCATTGCCCACATATATCCCATATAAAGATATCCCGAGTACATTAAATATTCAACTGATGCAGAGCCTACTAAATTCCTATTTTTATTGCTTTTAAACATAAGTTTATAAGTGTATTTCTGCCAACGAAGGACCTCTTTTACTAGAGGCCAAACTAATTTATGCATTCGCTTGCCGTGTGCACTGCGTGAAAATAGACTGTTTTTACGGCAAAACATAACAATTTCTGCAGAAAAACTTCGCAGCTCTTTTCCTTTATTAAGTAGTATTTTACGCCCAAGCAGATCTAACGCCTGAATAGCGGTAGCACCTTCATATAAAGTAGAAATTCTAACATCCCTAACAATTTGCTCTATGCCTGTTTCTTTTATGTAACCGTGACCACCAAATATTTGCATGCCTAAATTTGATGACTCAAACCCCGTTTCAGTTAAGAATGCTTTTAGAATAGGGGTTAAAAAGCCAAGTTTTTCATCCGCTTGTTTACGTATAACTTCATCTTCGTGGTAATCAATGGTATCGCTTAATTTACACGCGTAATAAACCATTGCGAGGCCACCTTCACTAATCGCTTTTTGGCTGAGTAATAAACGACGAACATCAGGGTGAACGATCAAGGGATCTGCAACTTTTTCAGGGTGTTTTTTACCAGTAAGAGCACGCATTGACAAGCGTTCTTTGGCATAAGATAAAGAATGTGCGTAAGCAGCTTCTGCTGCTCCTACGCCCTGTAAAGACGTACCAATACGGATGGTATTCATAAAGGTAAACATACATTCTAAACCTTTATTTACCTCTCCCAATAAATAGCCCTTTGCGCTATCAAAATTTATTACTGCAGTTACCGAACCTTTAATGCCCATTTTGTCTTCGATAGAGCCACAAGTAACATTATTATTTTTGGTAATGTCCCCTGTTGAACTTACGTTCATTTTGGGCACTATAAATAATGAAATCCCACGGGTTCCTTTTGGGGAGCTGGGCAGTCGAGCCAAAACAATATGAATAATGTTTTCAGTTAAATCATGTTCACCTGCAGAAATAAAGATTTTACTGCCACAAATATCATAACTGCCATCATCATTGGCTATGGCTTTTGTCTTAATTTGACCTAAATCTGTTCCACAATGCGCTTCTGTTAAGCACATGGTGCCACTCCAGCTGCCATCACTCATTTTAGGTAGAAACTGCTGTTTTTGCTCATTCGTACCATGGGCAACTATGGTATTAACGGCACCAATAGTTAAGCCTGGGTACATATTAAAAGACCAATTTGCCGCACTCAACATACCACTTCTGATAAAACCAAGTGACTGCGGTAAACCTTGACCACCAAACTCTTCTGGGTATGACAGAGAATTCCAACCGGCTTGAATATATTTGTTATAGGCCTGTTTATAACCTTTTGGAGTTGTTACCTGGCCATCTTTAAATTGGCAGCCTTGTTGATCGCCATGTTGATGAATAGGCGATAATTCCTTTTCACAAAACTTACCACATTCTTGAATAATGGCTTCGATTACATCAGGCGTGACTTCATTTAAATCTTCAAAGCTTCCGTAGTGTTTAGGATAATCAAAAACATCGTTAAGTAGAAAGCGCATATTATCGAGTGGGGTTATGTAGGTAGACATTTTGTATTATTTCATTTGGTGATCATAATACAAACAACATACCAAGCAAGCGCTTGGTTTGCAAATATTGATTTGTTATGTTAATTTTTCATAATTAAAATAGACTCAAACACAAAACAGTCATAATCACTTAAGTTAAATGAGCAAATCAATGAATCAAAAGAAAAAAGAAATCATCAAAAATGTTGACTTAATTGACCTAAATTCTCCCCGTGGCCGCCTACAACAAATAGCTGCCAGTTTATTTAAGTCTAAAGGGTTCTCTCGAACCACAGTGAGAGATATTGCAGCAGAGGTAGGTATTCAAAGTGGTAGTATATTTCATCACTTTAAAAATAAAGAGCAAATTTTACAGTCTGTTATGACAGATGCCATTTTACGTGTGATGGCATCAATGCAAGAAAACTTAGCAAAAACCACCAACACCAGCGAGCAACTTTACTGTTTAGTTTTGTGTGAGCTACAAGCAATTCATGATGAAGAATTATCAGGCTTTCAACTTTTGATATCTGAATGGCGCTCACTTAATGATGAGAATCAACAAATTATACTTAAACTTCGTGAACAGTATGAACTCTTGTGGTTGAAAGTTTTACAGCAAGCCAAAGATGAAGGTTTAGTTAATGTCGATAGTTTTTACCTTCGCGGCTTTATCCGCGGGGCATTAATTGAAACGAGTAGTTGGTACAAATTAGATGGCGATGTCGCGCTTTCAACCTTAGCAGACAAATTAATATCAGCCTTTGTTTACAAAAAGAGTAACTAACTAAAAATAAATCAAGTTAAGGCGTGTTATGGACACAAGTACTGAACAAGCAATAAATAATGGGTCTTCAACTGATTCAATTGAGTCAGATGATGAGAAAGTGATCAGAAAAGGCTCAGTACGAACAGGTCGTCGTTTTAGAAGATCACTCGTTGATGATCATTATGATGTTATTGTTATTGGCTCAGGTATTGGCGGTTTAACTAATGCCGCCCTGCTTTCTTTACTTGGCAAAAAAGTTTGCGTGCTTGAGCAACATTATACTGCTGGTGGTTTTACCCATGCGTACCGTAGAAAGGGCTATGAGTGGGATGTTGGTGTTCATTATATCGGTGAAGTTCATAAAAAACATTCTTCATTACGTCGTATATTTGATGCAATTAGTGAAAACCGGCTTAAATGGGTTGAAATGGACCCCGTTTATGATCGCATTGTTTTAGGCAGTGAAGAGTATGACTTTGTTGCTGGAAAAGAAAACTTTACCAATAACCTTATTGAACGTTTTCCTGAAGAAGAGCAAGCAATTAAACAATATGTTTCGCTGATCAAAAGTATTAGTAAACAAACACCTAAATTTTTTGCCGGTCAAGCACTACCACCTTTGATGGCAAGAATTTATAACTATTTCAGACCTTGGTTTGTTAGCAAAGAGTTCTTTCAAAACACCCGAAAAGTTCTTGAAGGTATTACACAAAATCAGCAACTTATCTCAGTGCTAACAGGGCAATGGGGAGATTATGGACTAGTACCTAAAGAGGCTGCATTTTTAATGCATGCTTTACTTGCAAAACACTACCTTGCTGGCGCTGCCTATCCTGTCGGAGGTGCTTCATCTATTGCCCGTGAAATTATTCCAACCATTTTAACAAGCGGTGGTGGTGTATTTACTGATGCTCAAGTTGAAGAAGTATTGGTGAAAAACAATACCGCTTATGGTGTAAAATTAGCTGATGGCAATGAAATTACTGCTGATAAAATTGTCAGTAATATTGGCTTTATTAAAACAATAGAGCAACTGTTGCCCAGAGCAAGTAAAGAGAAGCACAAGACCGAGCGTTGGACAACAGAAGTTAATGTTTCGAGTGCCTCAATTTGTCTTTATGCTGGTTTTAAAGGTGACAGTAATACACTTGGTTTACGCAGTACCAATTTATGGCTTTATCCAAGTAGTGATCACGAGGCTAATGTTGAACGTTTTTCACAATCAAACAAAGATGACTGTGATGTAGATTTACCCTTAGTTTATATTTCATTTCCGTCAACAAAAGATCCCAAATGGCCAAAGTATTTTCCAGATAAATCTACGGTAGAAATTGTTTCAATCACTCAAAACCATTGGTTTGAACAATGGCAAGGGACTCAATGGAATAAACGTGGCGATGAATATCTAGCTTACAAAGAAGCCTTATCACAAAAACTACTAAACAAGCTTTTCGACAGAGAGCCACAACTGCGAGACAAGCTCGATTATTACGAGCTATCGACGCCTTTATCTACTCAGTTTTATCAAAGAAATGTTTCAGGTGAAATTTATGGATTAAATCACTTTGTTGACCGTTTTAACAAACCTTTCCTTCACCCTCAAACACCTGTTAAAAACCTTTATATGACAGGTGCCGATATAATGACAGCAGGTGTTGGTGGCGCTTTAATGGCTGGGGTTATCACAACAATGCGTATGCTTGGTTTAAGAAAAATGTCACAGGTAAAATTATTGCTGGCCAATCATACTACCAGTAAATAATACCACTGAAGTTGTTCGTATTAATTACAGTTTTATAGTCTATTAATATATAAATTAACGGATAATAAAATCACCTCACAACTGAGATGACTTTAGCAAAATCTCATAAACAACTCCCTCAACATTCTTTAACTAACCTAAACTGCGTCTAGTTTTTGCATCCGGTTTTATTAACTGACACAACCGGGTCATGTAAACATCGAGCACAGCAACAAATAGACAACAAACATAAAGCACTAATAATCAATAAGTTAAAATAACAACCTTCATTTAATTACAATTTCAAATAGCTTTAATTTATTTCAAATCGCCATACACATGAATAGAATGTTAAATATATTCACATCCAAGATTGCAAACCAAGCGCTTGCTTGGTATTGTTATTCTAAGCTTTAATAATTAACGCTCACCTTCAGGGCAACAAATAAAATGACATCACCAAACAAAACAATACGTGTAGGCTGTGCTTCTGCTTTTTGGGGTGACACTGGATATGCGGCACAACAGTTAGTTGAGCAAGGTAGATTAGATTACCTTGTTTTTGATTATCTCGCAGAAATGACCATGTCGATTATGGCTGGAGCAAAACTAAAAAATCCAGACGCAGGTTTTGCTCCTGACTTTATCAGTACAATGAAACCTTTATTAACTTCTATTAATAAGCAAGGTATTAAAGTTTGCAGTAACGCCGGTGGCATTAATGCTTTTGCCTGCGCACAAGCCATGCAAAACCTTATACAAGAGCTTGGCTTGTCGTTAAAAGTAGCGGTTGTTGAAGGCGATGACTTAACATCGAGTCAACAAGAGTTTATTAAGCAAGGCAAGCAAGAAATGTTTAATGGCCAAGCAATACCGACAAAGCTTACCAGTGTTAATGCCTATTTAGGTGCCAAAGCAATTACTGAAGCATTTGCTGATGGTGCTGATATTGTTATTACAGGCCGTGTTGTTGACAGCGCCGTAATTGTTGGCCCGTTAGTTCATGAATTTTCTTGGTCGTGGCAAGATTACGATTTATTAGCTCAAGCATCGCTAGCAGGTCATATTATTGAATGTGGTACACAATGTACTGGCGGTAACTTTACCGATTGGCACCTAGTTAAATCTGGCTACGCCAATATGGGCTTCCCTATTGTTGAGTGTCAGGCAGATGGTAGTTTTGTTGTCAGTAAAGTTGAAAATACTGGCGGCTTAGTGAGTGTTCATACCGTTGGTGAACAAGTTTTATATGAAATAGGCGACCCATGTGCTTACCTATTACCCGATGTTGTTTGTAATTTTAGTGACATAACGTTAGATCAAATAGGTAAAGATCAAGTATTGGTTAAGGGTGCTAAAGGGCTACCACCCTCGCCTTTTTATAAAGTCAGTGCCACATACTTAGATGGTTTTAGAGCAACGGCTACCTTTATGATTGGTGGTCGCGAAGCGGTAAATAAAGGCGAAGTGGTTGCCAATGCTATTATTGAACGCGTCAGCAACATCTATAAATTAAGAGAGTTTGCTAACTTTAATGATGTCAATATTGAGATTTTAGGCAGTGAAAGTACCTATGGTAGCAATAGCCAAAGCTTAGGTAGTCGCGAAGTGGTGGTAAAAATTTCGGTTAGCCATGATGATCGCCGTGCGCTGAACCTATTTGGTCTTGAAATTGCTCAAGCTGCAACAGCCATGGCACCTGGTATTACAGGGCTTGTGGGTGGTAGACCTAAGCCTACACCACGCATTTGCTTATTCTCATTTTTATTAGAAAAATCTGAAGTTGCTGTCAGTTATCAATTACTGCTTAGTGATAGCCTTGATAATAGCTCTGACAATAGCTCAGTTCATAACTCTGACGTTAGCCAAGTTAAACAATCAGTAGATATTGATGTTGGCTCAACTCAAATGAACATCTGCACAAAGGTAAAAACAAATACGAACATTGATGAAGTTTCAATAACTTCGCCTATAACCAGTGAATTATCGACTAACGTGCCCTTAATTGACTTAGCCCTAGCAAGAAGCGGTGACAAAGGTAATCATTGTAATATCGGAGTAATTGCTCGTCACAAAGCATTTTTACCTTTTATCGAAGCCGCTTTAACACCTGATAAAATCAGTCATTACTTCAACCACTTGTTAGCTGATAATAGCCAAATCCATTGTTATCAATTGCCGGGCATTCAAGCACTCAATATATTAATAGAAAATAGTTTAGCTGGCGGCGGTATGGCGAGTTTACGTATAGACCCACAAGGCAAAGCTATTGCTCAGCAATTATTAGATATGCCAATCGCCATTAATACTAAGTTATTTCAAGAATATAAAAACAAAGAGAGCAGCTCATGTCCGTAATTCAATCTGAAATTGATAGCAATAGCGAAAGTTTTGCTGAAAATCGCCAAGCAATGTTGGCCTGCATTAATCAGTTTAGAGAAATTGAAACGCTAACATTAGCAAAGGCACAGCTCGCACAGAATAAGTTTCATCAACGAGGTAAATTACTGCCCCGAGAGCGGTTAAATTTATTGCTTGATGCAGATTCTAGTTTTATCGAATTAAGCACATTAGCCGGATATAAAATGCACGATGATAAAGACGGTAGTGAAGCTGGCGGCGGCATTATCGCAGGCATTGGTTTTATTGCTGGTATTCGCTGTTTAATTCAAGTGAACAATTGTGCCATTAAAGGCGGCACAATAGCTCCAACAGGCCTAGATAAAACCTTACGCTTTCAACAAATTGCCAAAGAAAACAAATTACCTTTAGTAACCCTAGCCGAAAGTGGTGGTGCTAATCTCAATTACGCTACAGATATTTTTGTCCAAGGTGCACGGGCATTTGCTAATCAAGCACGGTTATCAGCGCAAGGCATTCCTCAAGTTACTGTGGTACATGGCAACGCAACCGCAGGTGGTGCCTATCAACCCGGCTTATCTGATTACATGATCGTGGTAAAAAACAAAACAAAGATGTTTCTTGCTGGACCGCCCTTATTAAAAGCCGCGACTGGAGAAATTGCCAGTGATGAAGAATTGGGCGGCGCAGAGCTTCATGCCTCCCAAGCAGGTACCGCTGATTATTTAGCTCAAGATGACGCCGACGGTATTGCCATCGCTCGAGATATTCTTGCCAGTTTACCGTGGAACGAACAACTAACCCTACCCTCAAAAAAAGCAGTTATCGAGCCATTATTTGACGCAGAAGAGTTGCTGGGCATTGTGCCATCGATAAGTAAAAAAGCTTATGACGTTAGAGAAGTGATTGCTCGATTGGTTGACGGCTCTATTTTTCAAGACTTTAAAACCGAGTTTGATAAACAAACTGTATGTGGTTTTGCTCACATTGATGGCCACAGTATTGGCATTATTGGCAATAACGGTCCGATAACCGCACAAGGCGCTAATAAAGCAGCGCAATTTATTCAGCTATGTGAACAAGGCCAACGCTCAATTATATTTTTACATAACACCACAGGTTTCATGGTGGGTACAGATTCAGAGCAAAATGGCATTATCAAGCATGGCTCTAAAATGATCCAGGCCGTGGCAAATGCCAATGTTGCTAAAATCTCAATATTAATTGGTGGCTCTTATGGCGCCGGTAATTATGCGATGTGCGGAAGAGGTTTAGATCCCCGTTTTATATTCTCTTGGCCCAATAGTAAAACAGCAGTAATGGGGGGAGAGCAAGCTGGCAAGGTATTACGTATTGTTACCGAAGAAAAAATGAAAAAGCTAGGTCAACCTATTGATGAAGCTAAACTAACTCAGTTGGAGCAAATGACAGCAGCAAAACTAAATGCCGGTTCTACTGCCATTTTTGGTACAGCAAGGCTTTGGGATGATGGCTTAATTGACCCTCGTGATACCCGCCCCTTATTGGCTAATTTATTAGATATATGCTGGCAAGAAAAACACCGAACATTAAGCAGCAGCAACTTTGGTGTTGCGCGCTTTTAATGACGAAAGAAGGCTACAGGTGTATTTGGTAGCATCATATAACTGACATTGCATAAATAAAATATAAAAAGAATTCGGAGACAAAATGATTTTAACCGCTGAACACTTAGAATTAAAAAGAACCATTACAAACTTTGTTGAAAAAGAAATTAATCCCTATGTTGAGCAATGGGAAGAATCAGGCCCTTTTCCTGCAAAAGAATTATTTAAAAAAATGGGTGACTTAGGATTATTAGGTATCAGTAAGCCTGTTGAGAATGGCGGATTGGGACTTGATTACAGCTATGAAATGGTTGCCGCTGAAGCGTTTGGTACTATTCGCTGTGGTGGTATCCCGATGGCTATTGGCGTTCAAACCAATATGGCCACCCCCGCATTAGCCCGTTTTGGTAGTGATTATGTAAGAGAAACCTTCCTTGAGCCAGCCATTAAAGGTGATGCAGTTGCTTGTATTGGGGTAAGTGAAGTTGGTGCTGGCTCAGATGTCGCTGGATTAACCACTACGGCAACAAAAGACGGCGATGACTACATTATCAATGGCAGTAAAATGTGGATAACAAACGCAACTCAAGCTGATTTTATTTGTTTACTCGCTAATACCTCAGACGATAAACCTCATAAAAACAAATCATTAATTGTTGTGCCAACAGACTTACCGGGTATTAGTTTTTCAGAAAAACTCGACAAACTAGGTATGCGATCTTCAGATACCGCGCAAATATTTTTTGATAATGTCCGAGTTCCTCAAAAAAACCTTATCGGGCAAGAAGGTGCTGGTTTTATGATGCAAATGCAGCAATTTCAAGAAGAGCGTTTGTATATTTCCGCGATGTCATTAAAAGGCATGGAAATTTGTATTGATGATACCTATGACTATGTCTGCGAAAGAACAGCCTTTGGTAAACCACTTATCGCAAACCAAGTAATTCAATTTAGATTAGCTGAATTACAATCTGATGTAGAAATGCTACGCGCTTTAGTTTATCAGGCCTGCGACGGTTATATTAACGGCGCTGATGTTACAAAGTTGGCGTCAATGGCAAAACTTAAATCAGGCCGTTTAGCCCGTGAAGTATCCGATGCTTGTTTGCAATATTGGGGCGGCATGGGCTATATGTGGGATAACGTTGTTAGCCGTTTATATCGCGACAATCGTTTAGGCTCTATTGGCGGTGGCGCTGATGAGATCATGCTAGGCATCATCAGTAAATACATGCAACAAGAAAAAGCGACCCGTGGTTAACACTGCTTTTTCTTGCAGCATGTGTTTAAAAAGATTCAATACAAATAACATTTTGTAATAGAGATTATTTTAGGTAAAACAGATGACAAGTATTAATCACAATTTTGACACTCTCATTGTTGAAGACAAGTTTCCGGTATTAACGATAACTTTAAATCGACCCAGTGTTGCCAATGCCATGAACCTGCAAATGGTTAATGAACTTATGCTGGTAATGACTGAAATTGAAACTAAGCAGTATCGAGTATTAGTTTTACAGGGTGCTAATGGTAACTTTTGTGCGGGTGGCGATATCAAAGATATGCAGTCGGCCAAAGATAATCACGCACTTATTGAGCTAAATCGTAGTTTTGGTTTAATGATTGAAAAAGCAAATGCTTTACCTGCTGTGGTGGTTTGTCTATTGCAAGGTGCTGTATTGGGTGGTGGTTTTGGCTTAGCTTGTATCAGCGATGTTGCTATTGCACAAATGTCAGCAAAATTTGCATTACCTGAAACTTCTTTAGGTATTATTCCTGCACAAATAGCGCCATTTGTTGTCCAGCGTATTGGTTTAACTGCAACGAGGCGTATGGCACTACTTGGAATTAGAATTGACGCAAACAATGCATTAGCGATGGGCTTAGTGCATCAATTAGCTGAAGGTGACAAAGCTATGACTCAACAGCTTAATCAAACAATTAAGCTTGCGCTAAAGTGTGCACCCGATGCTAACCAAGTGACCAAAGCATTATTACACGATGTTGCGAACATATCGATGACAGAGTTACTCGATAACGCGGCTATCAGCTTTGCTAAAGCCGTGGATGGAGAAGGAAGAGAAGGCGCAACAGCTTTTATGCAAAAGCGCCCTGCTCACTGGATTAAGTCCCCAGAGTAATGAATCTACTTTTTAAACTAAAATAAGTCACTGTTAAATCATGGCTAGCTTTCGTAAAGATAAAGTTAAGCACAGATAAAGGTCATAAAGATGTTTGATAAAATATTAATTGCCAACCGTGGTGAAATTGCCGTTAGGATCATTAACGCGGCACAAGATCTTGGTTTTAGGACCGTTGCGGTATTTTCCGAGGACGATAAGAATGCACCTCATGTCACCTTAGCTGACGAAGCCGTATGCCTTGGCGCTGCTAATGTTGGAGAAAGTTATCTTGTTATAAATAAGCTAATTGAAGCAGCAAAGGCTTCAGGAGCCAATGCGATTCATCCTGGTTATGGCTTTTTATCTGAAAATGCTCAATTCGCTCAAACATGCCTAGACAACGACATCTGCTTTATTGGCCCAAGTGCACAAGCTATAGAGCTAATGGGCTGTAAACGCCAAGCAAAAATAGCCATGTTAGCCGCAGGAGTTCCCTGTATTCCAGGTTATGAAGGAGGCGATCAAAATGACGACAAACTGTTTAAAGAAGCCTTAACTATTGGGTTTCCTTTAATGGTTAAAGCCGCTAAAGGTGGTGGTGGCCGCGGCATGCGTATGGTTACAAAAGAAGTGGAATTAACAGCCGCAATAAACTCGGCTCGCTCTGAAGCGCAAAGTGCCTTTGGTTGCGGTGAACTCATCATAGAAAAAGCGATCAGTGATGCTCGTCATATTGAAATACAAATTTTTGCTGACAACTTTGGCAACGTTATTCATTTAGCAGAGCGAGATTGCTCAGTACAGCGTCGTCACCAAAAAGTTATCGAAGAAGCGCCTTCGATGGTACTTGATGAGGCAACAAGACAACAAATGGGTGATGCAGCCATACTTGCTGCAAAAGCCTGTGATTATGTTGGTGCTGGAACAGTCGAGTTCTTATATTGCGAAACCTTAAATTGCGAAACCACGACCGACAGTAATTTTTATTTCTTAGAAATGAATACCCGTTTACAAGTTGAACACCCCGTTACTGAGCTAGTCACAGGCCTCGATTTAGTTGCTTTACAATTAAATGTTGCCAATGGGGAAGTATTATCAATAAAGCAAAGCGATGTCACCATTACTGGTCACGCTATGGAAGTTAGATTATATGCTGAAGACCCTGCTAATAACTTTATGCCGCAAACTGGAAAGATTCATTTATGGCAGCCAGCTTTACACACTGCGAATAGCTCCTCAAAAAACACTTTTTCAAAAGCAGGTAGTCGTATCGACTCAGGTATAGAGCAAGGACAAACTATTTCAGCCTTTTATGATCCAATGCTCGCTAAGCTAATTGCTTATGGAGAAAACAGAGAACAAGCACGCCGACGCTTAATACGATTAGTTCAAGACTCTCAGCTGTTGGGTGTACGTGATAACCGCGCTTTTCTAAGTGAGCTATTGTCAGATAAAGATTTCATCAAGGGTGATGCAACAACAAATTTCATCGCAGATAAATTTAGCGAAAACAAAAGTTTAAAACAACAAAAAATTACACCACAAGACTGGTTATTAGCCACTGTGCTTATTAAATACCGAGCTCAAACTCAATCGAAAAAAGAGGGGCAATCACTACAAACATCATCAGTTGGTGAGCAGTTAGTCACTTTAAGGTGCGAGCAAGCCACAAGTGGTGAAGCCCAAAAATTAGCGCTACATCAGCTGGTTGATAACAATGACCGGACAAAAAAGGTTTTGCAGGTTAGCTGGCGGAACAAAACACAACAAGAGAGTAATTCTGACGATATAAATCATTGTGAACAATTAGAAATTATTGAGCTGAATAAAAACGACATCCGCTATTTATATCAAGGTGTTATGAAGTCTCGAACATTTGCTTTTGATGATAGCCCTGCAACACCCTCTTTATGGCTAAACAGTTTAGCCGGAAATCTTCAGTTTATTAATCATTCATTACTTTCTAAAAAAACAGAAAAAGAAGGCTCAAATAAAATACTCGCGTCGATGGATGGCGTAATAGTAGACGTACTCGTTAAAGAGGGTGAACAAGTTGTTTGTGGTGATGTTATCGCCATTATTGAGGCGATGAAAATGGAGCACTTACTTAAAGCGAGTATTGACGGCCTAGTGGATAAAGTATTAACGGCTACTGGAAACCAAGTTAAAGCTCGCCAATTATTAGTGCAGTTACAACAATCGACAGAACCTAATTAAGCTCAAACCTTGTGACTAAAGCCAGCAAGTTTATCACTGGTAATTTAATCAACTGTTTTACCTAAAAATCAAAAATAATTTCAGGAAGTACATTTATGTTACCCAAGCAATGGCAAGACCGACTCTCTATCCCTGTAGTAATGGCACCTATGTTTTTAGTTTCAGGCCCAGAGCTTGTGATCAGCGGTTGTAAAAAAGGCATCGTTGGCACCTTCCCCGCCCTTAACCAACGAACCAGTGAAGGTTTTGAACAATGGCTAATTGAAATCACTCAAGCAATCGTTAGCTTTGAAGATAAAACAGGTAAAAAGGCTGCACCTTTTGGTGTTAATTTAATTGTTCATGAGTCAAATCCTCGCTTACAAGATGATTTAGCCCTTTGTGTTAAATATAAGGTACCTTTAGTGATAACCGCCCTTGGCGCATTAAAAGATGTGGTTGATGTAGTGCATAGTTATGGTGGTATTGTTTTTCATGATGTCACTACTAAACGTCATGCAGAAAAAGCAGCCGATGCTGGCGTCGACGGTTTAATTGCCGTTAGTGGCGGTGCTGGTGGCCATGCTGGCAGTTTGAACCCTTTTGCCTTAGTTGAAGATCTTCGCTCTTTTTGGCATAAAACCATTTTACTTGGCGGCTGTATCAACAAAGGCAACCAAGTACGGGCTGCACAGTTGATGGGAGCTGATCTTGCCTATGTTGGCACACGTTTTATCAATACCCTTGAAAGTAATGCGCCACAAGGCCACAAGGATTTAATTGTAAATTCTAAATCGACTGATATTGTCTATACTCCTGCGGTAACGGGAGTGAATTCAAACTTCATTAAAGCAAGCCTAGAGAATTCGGGATATGACATGAAAGCGCTATTTAATACTGCTGATGTTAACTTTGGTAAAAAATTAACACCAACCGGCAGTGATTCATCAAAAGCATGGCAAGATGTTTGGTCTGCTGGGCACGGCGTAGCGGGAATTGATGATATCCCCAGCTGCGATGATTTAATTGATAAAATGATAGAAGAATACCAAGCAACAAGGCGATATTAGTGCTAGTTATTTTCTTAAGTAGAATAGCCAATTGGATTAGTTGATTGCAACGCCAGGTATCAGCCATCATCTGATCTAACGTGCTGTTAGCTTGCCAATTAAGTTCTTAATTAGCTTTATTGGTATTTACTCAGAGAGCACAGAACGACTAATATGGTTAATTATGTCTCTATGTTGTGGTAATTTCCCTTCAATATAAGCAGCCCCTCGAACTACTTTTTCAGCATGAGCAATGGCCAAAGCTGATTCTTCACAGCTCGGCTTATTTATTACTGTTGGGTAATTCATGCCATAAAGTAGGTAAAGGTAATTATCAACATTGAATACTTCAAACTGAGCAAAAAAATCATCGGGGTGTGGGGTAAAACGATGCCAAAGCTCAAGCCGTTGTTTTAACGAGTCGGTTAAAACTTCATCTTTTTGGTTATCTAACCAAAATTGAGAGTCCCGCCTATCAGATAGGTAATAATGCAATTTAATAAAATCAATTACTCTCAACCAAGCATAATCCATCACTTGGTTAAATCGCTGTGCTAACACCTCCATATCGGCTTTGTTTTTTGGAAACTTCCGTGCTAAAAAACTAGCGGCAAAATCAGTGAGTAAAATAGAGGTTGCTTCAAGCGGCTCTAAAAAACCTTGTGCTAAGCCCAAAACAACACAGTTTTTATGCCAAAACTTTTCACTATGACCTATCCGCATAGATAAGGTACGATAACTCAAGCCTTTGGCATTATTTCCAAGGTAGTTATCTAACTTATCGCTCGCTTCTTTATCACTCATGTGGTTATCTGAGTAAACTAAACCTACACCACGCCTATTAGTTAAAGCAATATCCCAGATCCACCCAGCTTGATGCGCAGTTGCTATTGTGAAAGGAGGTATTTCATCATCCTTCTCAGTAGGAACTTGTACTACTAGGGCTTTATTAACGAGTAGCTCTTTTGATTTCGAAACAAAGGGAACTTTTAGGGCTTTTTCCATCAAAAGCCCTTCAAAACCAGTGCAATCAATAAAAAAGTCAAATTCCAGACGACCACTTTCTTTTGTGTGTAGTGCTGATATTTCACCATCAATGGCTAATTCAACTTCACAAACATTAGCCAAAACATGTTTAACATTAAACTTTTCAATGGCATTTTTTGCTAGTAATTGGGCAAACTTTGCTGCATTTAAATGATAAGCATAACCATGAGCACCTTGAAATTCAGGTGTATCTAATGTTTTAGGCCCTTTATATTTTTCACAACTATTAAATTGCGGTGAAACAAAATTGGCATAACACTTTTGAGTTTGATTATTCTGGCTTTGCGCTAACCAATGCTCAGATAGATCTTTACCAAAAGGGCTTGGTGCATCAAATAGATGATGAAAAGCATTTTCTTGGTCTGGATACTTGTTTTTATGGTGATCCTCGTCCATCCAATTTACAAACTTAATTGACTGCTTGAACGTCACTTCACAGGTACGAATGAACTCACCTTCACTAATACCAAATTTTTTCAGTGATTCTCGGATCGTAGGCACTGTCCCTTCCCCAACACCAATAGGAGGGATATCTGGAGACTCGATTAAGGTAATGGTAATACCATCAATTTTAGAGAGTTCTGTACCTAAGTGGTTTGCTGCTAACCAGCCAGCTGTTCCTCCACCAACAATAGCAATATTTTTAATGGCCATCATTACACCTTTTAAACTATATAATATTTATCAACGACTTGGTTAAATCAGCAATTAAATCATCAACATTCTCTAAGCCAACCGAGATTCGCATGTCGCCAAGGGACAAGCCCATTTTGGCAAACTGTGCGGGAGTTTGTTCTTTCAAATAACCAATTGCAGGAGCATAAATTAAACTTTCATGACCGCCCCAACTGACTCCAATTTGAAAGAGTTTTAAACTATTAAAAAATTGTTTAATTTGGCCTAAATCATCAGCCGCTAGCTGAAAACTCAGCAAGCCACTACAACCTGTCATTTGGACTGTTGCTAACTTTGCTTGTGGGAAACTTTTAAGACCCGGATAATTTACCTTAGCTATTTTAGGATGATTTTCTAAAAACTCTGCCACCTTTAGCGCGTTATCTTGATGCCGCGCCATTCGTAAGTCTAATGTTCGCAAACTGCGAATTAATAAACTCGCTTCAATTGGCGCCATTTTTGCCCCTAACAGTTCATATTCACAAACATGAATAGCATCAATAAGCGCTTGTGAGCCGATCAATACACCAGCAACAATATCACTGTGGCCACCTAAGTATTTTGAACAGGAGTGCATTTCTAGATCAATACCTAATTCCAATGGCTTTTGGTAAAGCGGTGTTGCCCAGGTATTGTCGATCATGGTTTTAATGCCATAACGTTTAGCTAATTCGGTTATTTCACTTAAGTTTTGTAAAGTAAAAATGGCGGAGGATGGGCTTTCCAAGTAGATAAGCTTGGTATTTGGCTGTATTGCTTGTTCGAATTCATCAATATTAATGCCAGAAACAAAGCTCACTTCAACATTCATTTTTGGTTTTAAAAAGTCGTTGATAAAACTAATAGATGGACCATAAATATTATTTAGGGTAACAACATGATCACCTGCTTTTAAGAAATGCAACATACCAGCTGAAATAGCGGCCATGCCTGAGCCAAATAACTTGGCTTTTATTTCTTGTGAAATGTCACCTTTGGCTAAATCGGCAATTTTCTGCTCTGCCAAAGCTACCGTAGGGTTGCAGCCTCTAGTATAAATGGGGTTATTAATTTTATCATTAAAGGCGGCTTCTATGGCTTGCCAACTATCAAAAGTAAATAAGGAGTTTTGATAAATAGGCTGAACCACCGCCCCGTAAGGATCACGTGTTTGATTTTGATCGTGCACTGTTTTAGTTTGTATATGAAAAGCGTGCTCATTATTGTCAGACATAGATTTATTTTTCATTTGAGTTTTGAATGTAAGTTGGCTCTTTAAATTGCGCTAAGCCAGAAAAAGCTAAGATAAAAGCCAGTGGAATATTAATTAAAGATAATAACTGCCAGTGCCAATAATCCACGATAGAGACCCCCAGAGTTGCATAGATAAACACCGCGGTAGTACTCCAGGGTATTATGCTTTCTATCATGGTGCCGGTATCTTCTAATGAACGAGATAAAACCTTACGGTTAACGCCAAATTCATCATATTTTTTTGCAAATGCTTCACCATTAATAAAGCTATTAGCGTATTGGCTTGAGGTCATGGCATTGGTTACTGCTGAAGCAACCAATGATGATGCCACTAGCGTTGACGATTTCTTAACGCCCCTTAATAAACGGTTAATCAAGGTGGGCATGGCATTAATGCAATCAAGAGCACCGACATAAATAAACACTAATATGGTGATCATTATTGGCTGATTTAGCGCATACAACCCACCACGTTCAAACAGCACAGCAATATGTTCAGGCAAGGCTAATACCCGTTCAGTACTGAACATATTCAAGCTAAAACCTTGGTACATGGTTTGTATAATATCGTCAAAACTAAAGTGCTGAAATATCAAGGCTAATAAACATGAAACTAAAGACGACAGCACAAGCACTGGCAAAGGTGGGTTTTTGAGCATTGAACCCAGCAATATGATGACTGGCGGTAGTAACAACAATAAATTGAAATTAAACAACATAGTGATGCCAAGCAAGGTTTGTTGCAAAATATCGATGTCAGCGCTAGCACCAACGGGTAGCTGCGTAGGGTAAATAATATCTAAGGCAAAAAATCCCAATGACGCCAACAGCGCCGAAGGTAAGGTAGTAAATAACATCGCATGAATATGCTGATATAAATCAATATTTACTGACATTGCTGCAATATTAGTGGTATCGGATAATGGCGAAAGTTTATCGCCAAAATAAGCACCGCCAATAATAGCGCCTGCGGTAATTGCTACATCAGCATTAATAACAGTTGCTACCGTAATAAGCACTAAACCTATGGTCGCAATTGATCCCCAAGATGTGCCAGTACACATGGAAAAGAAGATAGGCACAATAAAAGCAATCAGATAAATATGCTCAGCTGAAACAATATTGAGTGCATAGTAAACTAACATTGGAATAGTGCCCGAGACTATCCAACTGCCAATAAGTAAACCAATAGCAAACAGCAGTAGAATGGTAGGAATGGCTTGGCTCAACTTGTTAACAATAGCATTTTGAATTGTTAACCAGCTAAAACCTAGCAACAATAACTGAGTTATGACTATAACCGCCGCTAACATAAATACTATTTCTAATGGCATTGCCACTTGGTTAAAAGCTAAAGGTCTAAGCATCAAGCCATAAATCACTACCACTAATAAAGCACTAACAGCTAACACAGCCTGTCTAAAACTTGTGGTTTTTAATGTTTTGTCCATCAATAAGGCTCTTTTTATTAGCGTCATTCTCGAATTATTTTAATCGATAAAACCACAAAAATTAAGGTTGTTTGGCTTTTGTAAAATGAGCAATCCAACCACCACTTGGCGCAAGTTTAACTTTTAACTGACGCTTGTTATTAACTTGCTCTGTAGCTGTTTGATAATCACTGGCGTATTTATCTGCGTTAATACCATCTTTAAAGCTATGCATTTGATAAGTATTTGCACTTAAAAAAGATAAATCAACGGTGAACTCACGTGCTTTAGAATTGCCCATTATACCAATAAACCAATCATCGCCTGAGCGTCTGGCGGTAATGATATGGTCACTTAGCTTAGCCGATAAAATCTTTGTTTCATCCCAGACTGTTGGCACTTTAGCAATAAAACTTGTGCTTTCGTGCTCACGTAAATAGTTTGATGGGCTATCCGCTAGCATTTGCAATGGACTTTCAAAAACTACATACATAGCCATTTGATGCACACGGGTGGTTTTACTCATCGGCCGATTGAATACTATTTTAAAATTTTCTGGCTGAGTATTAATCATAGCACCAGGGGTATAATCCATCGGGCCAGCAAGTTGGCGAATAAACGGTAATGTTAAGTTATGCTCAGCGGTAATATAATCAGCCCATTTGTTATGCTCTAAACCACGTACACCTTCACGAGTGATAACGTTGGGATATGTTCGGCGCAAACCTGCCGGTTTGTATGCGCCATGAAAATCGACTAACAACTGCCGAGATGCAGATGCTTTGGCCACTTTCCAATAATAATTAACCATGGCTTGATCGTCACGTTGCATAAAATCAACTTTAATACCCGCAGCCCCCCATTTAGCAAAGGCGTCTAGCGCAACATCTAATTGATTATCGAGGGTTTTCCAAATAACCCAAAGAATTACATCAACATTTTTAGATTTTCCATATTGAATAATTTCTTCAACATCAATATCGTCGACAACCTCTAAAACGTTACCCAACTTATGCCAACCTTCATCCAAAACAATATATTCAAGGCCATATTTAGCTGCAAAATCAATATAGTATTTATAAGTTTGAGTATTAATTCCGGCTTTAAAATCTACACCATGTAAATTATTAGCATTCCACCAATCCCAAGCCACTTTCCCAGGCTTAACCCATGAAGCGTCAATTTTAGCTTCATCTGCCAATAAATAAGATAACTCATTGGTTAATAGCTGCCCGTCGTTTTGACTAACAGCAAATACCCGCCATGGAAAATAACGACCACCATCAAGTGCCGACAAGTTATTTTTTGATAAATAATTAGCCCGTTTGATTATATTTTCATTACGATCAGAAACAATACCTTGATTTACTTTTTGCTCGGCTTTTAATACTTGTTTGGGAAATATAGCTTTAAAACCAAAGTTGCCATTGTTATTAGTTGAGTTTCCTTGCAACCACATGCCTGGATAATCGCGTAAACCTGTTTCGGTAATCACCACTTTAGTATCACCGGTATCAACTAATAGCGGTAGACTTGCAAATTCATAATTACTTATGTCACTAAATTTTTTAGGTAAATACAAACGTTCATTATGAGAAACAAAGCCCGATTCTTGTGGAAAAAGAATTTGACTATCTTGAGCAAAGTTAATTTCGCCCTGCTCTGCGGTTACGGTTAACTCACCCGTTTTTTCACTCGCTAAACGGTAAGCAAAACCTTGATCAAATACGCGAAAACTAATACTTTGTTTGTTATCAAAACGTAAGGTTAGCTCATTGTAATGCTCAAGCACTTCTTTTGATTTTTGTTGAACATGTGGTGTTAATACACGGTTTACTGATTTTCTTGATTCATCAATAACTTGCGCTTTACCTAAAGGTTTTTGATCTTTAATGGTAATGCCTATTTTAGATGCTGTTAACAAAGGGGTGTTTGCAACTTTAGCCGAATAAACAATACCGCGATCGGTATTAATAGTAAGTTGGATATTTTTATCTGGCGAGTCTATTTGGTATTTGTTTGCCGATAGTGTTGCACTAAACAAACTTACACTGCAACAAGTGACGAGTAATAGGTGACGAGTAAAGAAATTCATAATTAATATCCGATTTGTTAGAAAAAAAGGGATGCTATCCATCCCTTTTACTGACTTGCCTACTATGTAAACATTTATTAAATAAATTAAAGGCTTACACTAATGGCTGATTGTCCATCCCAACTGATTTTTTGCAATTGCCCATCAGAACTAACGGTTATTTCAAAGCTGTTATTTCTTTTGGAATTTATTTCTTTGCGGTTCACACAAAGATCAAAGTTACTGGCAAAAGCACGGATATTGTTCAAACACATATTATTCCAACCCGTTGGTAAGTACGGCGCAACGTTCATCCGGTTAAAGCCAGTTGGCTCAATGCCAAATAAACCTTCGGTAACTGTTCGAGCATATAAAGCACTTTCTGCTGATAGATGTCGTTGGTTGCCTTCTGGCCATGCTTCAACAGCATAAGGAACGTGTTCACCTAACAAGCGCTTGCGTGAGTAGTATTTAAAATAACGCATCGCCGTATCAGTTTCTTGGGCATTAAAAATACCTCTAAAAGCATACAAAGTTGACCTATCCCAGAATGTTTTATTGCCTGCTTCAGAATAAATACCGTCAGCACTCCATAAATCATCACTGAGCAAAGCTGCCAAGGTATCTTCTTTTCTATCGAAAATGCCAAAAGTAAATGGTAAAGCAATCCAAGCACGTAGTTTGGTATTGCCATCGAAGTAACGATAGGTATCAAAACCTTGTACGTTAGCACCAAAATAATCTTCTATTTTACCACGTAGTACACGAGCTCGGGTTTGATATTCATTAGCAATGTCTGAGCGACCTAACTCATTGTTTAAATGGCTAGCCGAAACTAAAGCACCATAAGTCAGCATATTGGTACTTAAGTTAACATCACCTGCGGGGAATCGCCCTTCAAGTTCATCGCTGTCTGAAGCGATAACGCCATCTTTAGTGATTTTGTTATAGCTAAAACCAATACACCAATCAATAAGAGGCAGTAATTCATTAGCCTGCACTTTATCGGCGATGGCTAATGCATAACGACTAGCACCGTAAGCGATCATTGCACAATCTCCACGATCACCTGCACCATCCCAAATATCATCACCTTCAGCTATAATAGATGATGGAATATGCTTACCTTCGTCATTCATAAACCGAGCAAAATGTCGGAAACTATTAATGGCAGATTCATTACCATTATCGTCCCCTAAAAAAGGAAAGAAAGGGTTGATGTATTCAGCCTGATCGTTTGCCCAAATAGCTGCATAGTAACGACCACCGCCAGGTGCGTGCATTAAACCACCTTTAGTTCTAAAAATAGACTCAGCGCCACGAAGTTTGGCAAAATCAAACATTTTATTTAAGATAGGATCAGGTGTCTCTAACTGTAAATCGTTTTTCAGGCTATCAACATAATCAAGACGTGCCTGTAACTCTTTCGCGCCATCAAACCTTGTACTCTGACCTGATTTAGTCGCTTTGAAATCAACAAATACAGTAAATGATTGACCTGCGGCCAACTCAAACTCCTCTGTTTTATCACTGGTTGCCTGGATTTTATATACACCATAAACGCCATCTTTGGCTTGAGTATCAAACTGGTAATCTAATTTATCTAAAGCTAATTGAACCGCTTCTCTAGCATTATTGGTAAAGGTAAGACGCTCAACCATTAAAGGTTTTGTTGGGCTTGGTGTTAAGGTACGAGTTAAGCTTATTTTCTTTCCTTGATCAGGCAATAAATCAGTAGTTAAAGTTAACATGCCATTTAACCGTGCTTGCGTTAACTGCTCTTGCTCAACAACTTGGCCATCAAGGCTGATACGAGGTGAAATGCTTAAATCAAAGTCATGAATAAGGCTTGCGTGTGTATCGTTAGGAATGGTTCTTAACATTGGCCAGACAAGTTTACGTTTTAGCGTTAAATTACCTTGCTGATTAGCTCCATAATAGATGATTGCAGATGTTTGTTCACCACTCATTTCAATATGATCTTCGTGGATATCAGAAACATTCCAAACTAAAGCGCTGTCGGTTAATAACCACCTGTCTTTTAAAGTATTGGCCAAACTATTTAAGTCAACCGGAGGTTGTCCTTGATTGACTGACTGGGCATCCAAATTTTCAGCAGTTGCTTGTGTTGATGCATTATTGCATGCGGCCAAGGGGCCTAGTACACAAAGGGCTGCTAAGTGCTTAAATCGCATATTGAGTTCTCTCTATCTGAATTATTATTTACTAAACATTCACTGTTCATTTATACCTTGGTTAAAATATATAGAGAAAAAGAAGTGAATTTCTCTATTGTTTTACTTTGGTTATTTTAGGGTAATAAATAGTTAGCTATTTATGTTTCAATTTGAACATGTTTCCCAATAACGAACTTACTGTAAACAAACAAATCATTCCCATTTAACAACCATTATTAATTAATTGGATTAGATAACACTGCGCCGAAACTCTAGCGGAGACATTTTAAATTCTCGTTGAAAAATATCATAAAACCGACTGACAGAGCCAAACCCGGCTTCCAAGGCAATATTTAACACTGGATTTTCTGTATCAATTAAAAGCGCCTGTGCGTGTTGTAAGCGTAATTGGTTTATATATTGTTTAATTGAAACTCGCATTACGCGATTAAAGAGTTTCATCGCATAGTTTTTGTGCAGCCCTGTTGATTTAGAAACATTCTCTATGGTGATTTTTTGGTCGTAATTATCAGCAATGTAACGCAGCATGGTTTGAATATGAAACAAGCCTCTGACAATCGGCTTACTGCCTTCTTTTATTGCTCTATTGGTTAAATCAAAAGTAGAATAATCTTCTAAAGCCATTCGGCGGATCCGACCACGAATTTCATTGATTACCTGAACGGTTAATGTGTAATCATTTTCAGCAATATCGCTTTCCCAAATTCTAGTCAGCTGCTCATCACAGTGATATAAGCTATTTGAAACAATAACTTCTCCATGCAATAACTTACTTACAAAATCATCCGGTAGTTTCCAAGTTAAAAAAGATTGCAGTGGGACATAAACATTCACCAGTTCACCGTCGCCTTGAGTTTCTATCATTTGATGTGGAAATGAAGCCCAAAAAAGTAACATCCGCCCTTCTGGCACACTGATTTTTTTACCGTTGATCAAATAATCAGCAGAACAATTGAATAAGTAATTGATTTCAATATGCCCATGCCAGTGACTATGCGCCATTACTTTTGGAGCTAGACGTCGAAAACCAAATTTATTCTCTTGCCCCTGCGATTCCAGTGGACTACTACTATCGCTAAAGGCTATTTTTCCAACCCAATCCAACATATCTATTCCATTTGTTAGAAATTCATGACATCAAACTACGCTACTTTTTTACTAATTCAAAGCAAAGGCTACAAAATGGGAATCAATTATTGAATTACGAGAATTGTTCTCGCAGCTTAGCGAATATAGACACTCCCTAAAGTGAAATAACTTGTCATTATTTTTTAGGAGTTAAATAGCAATTTATAGGAAGCTGACAGGTTTTATTAGCGATATAAATAATAGCGAAATCAGAAAAGGAGGTTCTTTTTCTGGGACACAAAAAATGGATGGACTTAAAGTTTAATAAAAATAAAACCAAAAGGCATCTAAAAACAACTAGTTAAAACATAACACTATTATAAAAAACAAAGGGCTTGTCATGAAAATAAATTATTTAGCATTTGCCATCAGCACCGCACTGGCAACATCTATGTCTGCTTTGGCCGCAGATGAAACAATAAAAGCAGCGGAAGAAGAAATTGAAGTAATAGAAGTCACTGGTGTTCTAAGTTCTTTAAAAGAAGCACAAGAAATCAAAAAAATGTCAAACAATATTGTTGATGCATTAGTTGCAGAAGATATTGGTAAATTTCCAGACTCAAATGTTGCCGAAGCTATGCAACGTATTCCTGGTGTTAGTGTTTCTCGTGTAAACGGTGAAGGTCAACAAGTCACAGTTCGTGGTTTATCTGGAGATTATAATGTCACAACCATTAATGGTCGAAAAATTGCTTCTGAAGCCGTTAACCGTGATTTTAACTATGACTTAATTGCTTCAGAGTTGATTGGCGGAGTTACAGTTAACAAGACTCAACAGGCTCACTTAACCGAGGGTGGTATTGGTGCGGTAATTAATATTGAAACCCTTAAGCCGTTGGATGTCGGCAGTTTAATAGCCGGTTCATTAGAAGCATATCAAAATGAACGACAAGGTGATGTTAGCCCACAAGCATCATTCATGGTAAGTGAAACCTTTAACGATGATGAGTTTGGTGTATTGTTCTCAATGACTCATACAGAACGTAAAACTCGCTTCGATAGCCACAGTGCGCAATGGGGATGGGGTGAATGGCGAACAGGTGACTTACAAGCCGATCATGCAACACCTGATGAGCTGGTACGATTTCCTAATTGGCCAAATATTATGGTAAGCACCGATGACCGAAAACGTACCGGTGGTACACTTGCGCTGCAATGGCGTCCTAATGAAAACTTAGACATAAATTTTGATGCGCTTTATACAAAGTATGAAATTGAATCAACAGGAAATATGATTTCTTACGCTTTATTTGAAGGTACCAATCCAGATAATATTCAAGAGGTTATCCTTGGTGATGACGGACATAGCAACAGCATTACAATTGGTGAACCAGGAAATCCAGACTCACCTGCAATTGTTGAATTACTGCAAAACCAACAACCTCGTGAAAGTGATACCTTTCAAGTAGGTTTAAATGTTAATTATATTTGGGATAATTTTAACTTCAACTTTGATATGGCTTACTCCGAGGCTGAAGATAATTCTCATGAAATCGGCTGGATTGTAATTCGTTCTGTTGTTGATTCATTAACAATGAACTGGGACAACGGCGATCTTTCACCTGATATTATTATGAGCAATCCTGACGGTAGCGAAGCAATTTTAGATCAAAACTATGCAGGTGTAGATGGTACTGGTGGTTTTGGTGGTTGGTACGGCCGTGTTGATGGCGACAGCGTAAAAGATAAAACAGGAAATTTTAACTTTGATGGTACTTATGAACCAAATGAAGGAATTATTAGTACTGTTTTGTTTGGCGCAGGTTACAACATGCAAGATAAAGGTAAAACATTCTGGGATCAAGAAAACCCAAGCGCTTATACCTTTCGTAACGGTAGCACTGAAAGCGAGTGGGTAGACGCTCCAGACAGTGAAAAACATGAATTTGCTGGTAATACTTTATGGGGTCCTTTACCAGCCTCAGCACTACTCCCTGGTGGTTTTGATAGCTTCATGGGTAACTCAAGTGCAAACTTACCCAGTACTTGGTCAGGTATTAATACTAGCGGGTTATTTGATTATTATAGAAGTCTAGATAATGAAGCTTTTGAACAGTACATGACTCAACGTCCTTCTTTAGTAGGTGGTAATACTTACGGCGTTAAAGAAGAAACAATTCACCTTTATGCTGAAATGATTTTAGAAGATGAAATCGCTGGTATGCCTTGGATGGTTGACCTTGGGGTTCGTTATATTAAAACAGATGTTAGCTCTTGGGGTTATTCACAAGATCCTGCCAATATTGCTTTTAATGCCGATGGCACAATTACTGACGCTCATGAAGACACCGGTTATGTTAAATTTGATGGTAATTACAGCAAAGTATTACCGAGCTTCAACGGTAAATTAGCCGTAACTGATGAAGTAGTACTGCGTTTATCACTATCGCAAGCTATTTCACGCCCACCGCTAACTAACCTTTCACCTGTCACTTCAATTTGGCAAGATGAAACTACTCTGCGTAACGGTATGTATGAAAATGACCCTGGATTAGAGCCCTATTATGCTGATCAATTAGATACCGCAATTGAGTGGTACTACAGCGATACAGGTAACTTAAACTTCGCAACTTTCTACAAAGAGTTACATGGTTTTGTCGATTATGAGCCAACTAACGAAGTTATTGCTGGTCAACCATTTGAAGTCACTCGTCCAATTAACCAAAAAGACCAAGCATCCCGAATTCGTGGTTATGAAGTGAATTGGTTACAAAGCTTTGATAATTTCTTGCCCGAATCATTTGCCGGTTTTGGTATTTCAGCAAACTATACCTATAACAATAGCGATTCAGGTGAGTATACCGATGATGGTGAGCAATTACCTTTTATCGGTTTATCTGAAACTCAATACAACATTGTTGCTTTCTATGAACAACACGGTTTTATGGCAAACCTTGCCTATAACTATCGTTCTGAATACAGCTTAGGTAATCAATGGAGTCCGACTATGCCGTCATGGGGTGGAGGCTTCAACGAAACTTTAGAAGTGGATGAATGGGCAGCGCTTGATTTAAGTATGAGTTACGAAATTAACGACAACATTACTGTTACTTTTGATGCTAATAATTTACTTGACCCAGACAACGTTCAATACTTAAACGGGGAAAAAGATTTTGTAGATTACATCTCTAGTTTTGGTCGTAGTTACAGCGCAGGTGTACGGTTTAAGTTCTAAATAAACTTGTGGTAACTAAAGATAACCAACTTTAGAGTAAACCAAATGTGCCCACAGGTAAGCTTGTGGGCTTTTTTATTAAACAAGGCTGAAACAATATGATTAAAGCATCTACAAAAAGAGTAAACCAAAGAGGTTTTAACCTAGTTGTTTGTCTTGTTACAATAACATTATCAACTTTATGCGTAAGTTGTGGTGGTAGTGAGTCAAACCAGAAATCGTTAGTAAACAATCAAGATAACTTAAATAATGGTAGTGGTGGAAGTAGTGAAGAAATTACTACCCCCGCTTTATATTTTGAATCAAAAACTAGAGAATTAGGTTTAATACACGAATGGGGCTTTGTTAACTTAGCCGAGCAAAGCGATGCTGACTTTTCTGTTGACCCTTTAATAGAAAGTGGTTTTCAAACTTCTGGCGGAATCGCCATAGGTGATTACAATCAAGATGGACGCATTGATATCTTCATTACCAGCGGTAATCTTTCCGCTAGCAAGTTATTTCAACAACAAAGCGATGGTACATACCTTGATGTCGCAAAACATGCAGGTGTGCAATTATTAGGAATTTATAGTGGTCCAAGTTTTGCCGATACCGACAACGATGGCGATTTAGACTTGTTCATTGGCGGTATGGGTCATAATAGTAGCAAATTTTTCATCAACCAAGGAGATGGCACTTATATTGAAGGCATTGCACCAGATATTACTAAGGAATTTACTCTCTCCTCTTCCTTTGGCGACTTTAATAGTGACGGATACCTCGACCTAGCATTAAGTCATTATGGCTCTCGCCGTACTCAAGACCCTGAAATATTATGGTTAAATACTCAAAACAATCTATTTAACTCAATCAGTATTTCAAGTGGTATATCTCAAACCGAACTAAAGGCCTCTTATGATGACAGTGAGTTAGACTATACATTTACACCAAGTTTTGCTGACTTAAATAATGACGGCAAGCTTGATTTTCTTATGGCATCTGATTTTTTTAACTCAAGTTATTTTATCAATATAGATGGAGAAAATTTTAGTAATAGCACCTTAAATTTAAACATTAAAAAAGATGATCTTCACGGTATGGGGTCTTCCCTTGCTGATATTGATAATGATGGCGATCTTGATTGGTTTGTTACTAACATCATATTATTTCAACAAGAAAGTGGCTCATTAAAGTTTACCGGAAATAAACTTTTCCAAAACAATGGTAATGGCACCTTCACTGACATCTCATACCAAAGTAATATTTATAATGGTGGTTGGGGCTGGGCGAGCTGTGTTGCTGATTTTAACAACGATGGTATGCTTGATATTTTTAATACTAACGGTTGGAGTATGGCGTCTGCCGAAGAAGGAAAATATGAGTCCCATGATAGTGATACCATCAAACTATTTCTGGCTACAGATTCTGGAAAATTTACCGAGAACAACATTGAACTTGGCTTAAAAGATCAAGGTCAAGGCAGAGCTGTTGTTTGCTTTGATGGTGACAATGATGGTGATATCGATATTTTATTATCTAACCATGATATTGACAAAAATGGCTTAATTTATTATGAAAACACGGCGAAATTAAATAATTATTTAAAAATTGATTTAAAAGCCTACGGTAAAAACATTTTTGCCATTGGCGCTCGCGTGTATGTAAAAGATCAGGTAAGAGAGCAAATGCGCGAAGTCAATATCAATAGTAACTTCACCTCACAAAATCCATCACAATTACACTTTGGTTTAGGTGAAATTACAAAAATTGAGCAATTAAGAATTGTTTGGCCAAATGGGGAAATACAAATTTTAACGGATATTGAAGCCAATCAATCATTGCTAATCAAGCAACAATAATTAACGAACATAGTAAATGAAAATAGCTTTTGTGGAGTAGTAAAATATGACAACAACATATAAAAACATATATAAAGAGAAATGGTTAAGCACTTTCCTAATAGGCTTTAGTTTGATAGGCTGTGGCTCTGAAACTGACTCTAAAAGTGACACTGTTGTTGAACCAACAGAAGTTATAGAGAAAAATCCATCCATCGCCCGCCAATGGAATGAAGTATTACTTGAAGGTATTCGCAACGACTTTGCCCGGCCTACTGTGCACGCTCGTAACTTATTTCATTTATCTTCTGCCATGTATGATGCTTGGACCGCATACACAAACGAATCATCAAGTTATTTGTTAGGAAAGACACTTAACAACTCTGAGTGTGGTTTTTCAGGCATTACACCATCCACAAATACTCCATTTGGCATACAAGAAGCTCGAGAACAAGCAATTAGCTATGCCTCATACCGACTTATCTATGAGCGTTTCAAATTATCTCCAGATAAAGATGAAACATTTGCACTAGCTGATAACCTTATGACAGCGCTGGGTTACGATTTCAGTAACAAGTCTACCGATTACTCTTCGGGTAGTGCAGCAGCTCTTGGTAATCACATTGCCGAGTGTTATCTAGCCTATGGTGAAGTTGACGGTTCTAAAGAAGATATCCTTCATGCCAATGCTCATTATCAGGTATCAAACTTACCATTAGATCCCATACTACCTGGCAACCCTGACATTACCGATTTAGATCGCTGGCAATCACTAAACTTAGGTACTTATATCGACCAATCAGGCAACGTTGTCACTGGAGCCATTGATTTTCTTGGTGCTGAATGGGGAGCAGTTACCCCATTTTCTTTAAGTGAAGCATCAAAAACTGTTCATGAACGTGACGGCAATAACTATATTGTTTATCACGACCCCGGTATGCCACCAACTATTGAAAGTGACTTAGCAGTTGAATACCAGTGGAATTTCTCATTAGTCAGTAAATGGTCATCCCATCTTGATCCAAATGACGGTGTTCTGATTGATATCTCACCAAAAAGCCAAGGGAATATTGATATAGCCGATATGCCACGAAACTTTAGTGACTATAAAAACTTTTACAATGTTGCTGATGGTGGCGATATCGGCAAAGGCTATGAAACTAACCCAAAGACAGGTGAAGCTTATACAGAACAACTTGTTCCACGTGGTGATTATGCCAGAGTATTAGCCGAATTCTGGGCCGATGGTCCAGATTCAGAAACACCACCAGGTCATTGGTTTGTTTTGATGAATACAGTTTTTGACCATGATGATTTTGAGCGTAAATTTGAAGGTGAAGGCGAAATTATTGGTGAATTAGAGTGGGATGTAAAAAGTTATTTTGCACTAGGCGGCACCATGCATGACTCAGCCATTGCCGCCTGGAGCATAAAAGGTTGGTATGATTATATCCGACCAATTTCAGCAATACGCGCGATGGCTGATCTAGGCCAACGCAGTGATATATCTAAAGAAAACTATAATGAAAAGGGTCTTGAATTAGAAACAGGCCTTATCGAATTAGTTAATCCTGGTGATGCATTAGCAGGTGCTAATAATGAAAATGTTGGGAAAATTAAAGTTTTTTCATGGCGAGGTCCGAAATACATTAACAATGAAGCCATAGACATGGCTGGTGTCGACTGGATTTTAGCAGAAAACTGGTGGCCCTATCAGCGCCCTTCTTTTGTAACGCCGCCTTTTGCGGGTTTTGTTTCTGGACACTCTACCTTCTCGAGAGCCGCGGCTGAGATGTTAACATTGCTCACGGGTTCAGAATACTTTCCCGGTGGCATGAGCGGCTTTAACGTTACTAAAAATGAATTTTTAGTTTTTGAAGAAGGGCCAAGTGTTGACATGGTCCTGCAATGGGCAACCTATCGCGATGCTTCAGATCAATGTAGTTTATCTCGTATTTGGGGAGGTATTCACCCACCCGCGGATGATATTCCTGGACGTCTGATCGGTGATAAAATAGGTAAAGGCGCTTATGCATTTGCCAAAGAATATTTTGATGGTAATAAATAATTAGTTTGACTTGCTAGATTCGATTGAAATGATTAGTAATATAAATGGGGCAGATTGATATTCAATAACTATAAATTGTTGGTAGTTGTACTGCTGAAAAGTATTAATTATTCCTGAAAAGCAACAGTCATCACGTTTTGGACTTGCACCTATATTTGACGTTGATTAAGGTGGCATCGCTTTGTTATTGGTTTGCTTTTTTAATTAATATTCATTAAAAAAGTTGTGTGATTATTTGCTTAGGTTATCCCAGCCTATTCACTTTATATTTTCATACGTTAAGCAATAGTTGAACTTTTACCCTTCAGCTATTTTCAGCCCACAATATTTATTGTGGGCTTTTTTTATACTTCCATTTATACATTTCATAAAGTGTAAATAGAAGAATGAAATGGTAATCAGTCCTATAAATACACGCTTTATTATTGAAAAACAACACAAAAGCAAGATATACCTTGATTGAAAAATTCACCGTGTCTATCTTAAATATGATTATCGGTTTCAAGAAGATTACGGTTATTCAATTTTAATAAAACTTTAAAAGACACATACTATGAAAAAATATCAGACAAATAACAAAACCATTAACTTATCATTAATGGCATTCATTTCTGCAGTAGGTATAACTGCTTGTGGTGGTAGTTCAGGTTCATCTCCACAAACACCACAAACTACAGAGCCGGTTTCACAAACTGAACTACCAAAACTTTCAGTGAGCTCCATTGAAGAAGGTAGCGCAATTTACCTTAATGGATTATACACTGGCATGGTAACTCCTGCTGATGTTAACGTTCCAGCAGGTGAACATACCATAGGCATCGGCTTAAAAAACAGCAAGAATTACTTAAAGAAATTAGTCACAGTTGAAGATAATACCAGTACTCAAACCTTGTCATTAAATAATGATGACTTACAAGCAGCCAAAGAGTGGAAAGCTCTCTTTATTGGTATAAACAGCGCCAAAATACCAAATGGGAACTGCACTAGCGAATTCACTACAGCAGAGCTTGATGCTGGATTTCAATTTTTAAAATGGAGTTTTGAGGAGCGTTTAGAAGACTACAGTTATAATACAGTAGATTGGAGTTTTGACCGATTTGATATTACACAAACAGTTACTTTAAATAGCGATGCCGTACTAACACCCGGCATTATTGATAGCTACTTGGCTGATAAAAATGTCGCCGTAGGTGACTACGATCATATTATCACCTTTTACCGTGGCGGTGATGTTTACGATGAAGCCGGCGCTTCTACAGGACAAGAATGTGAACTGGGTGCCTTTCAAGGTTTAGGTTGGTATGAGTATGACGATCTAGCAGTTAATGCTTCTTACGTACAAATTCGCTACTGGGATAATATTATTGCTGCGATTGACTATTCAAAAGCTGATGAACATGATCCTGGTATGTTTATCCATGAATGGTTACACAGTGTTGCCGAAATTAATGGTAAAACGTTCTTTAAAGGTCAAGGTTATTCAATGCCATCAAGTGACGGTAACGTCGTTCATGCCGCCGGAGCCTATAATTATACCTACCCTTGGATGACTTGGTATCAAGATATAATTTCAGGCCAAGTAGAAGATAACGGAAAATATATTGGCATTACACCAGAGGCATTCTTAGCTTGCTCGGTAAGAGAAAAAGTTTTAGGTCAGTGTGATTAGTTTTAATTAACTAACCTGAACTCTGGATAATGAGTGCTTGATATTAAGCATAAATCAATAACTTAACCAAACACACAAATTTAGTTACATAGTTTAAAGCATTATACACTCAATCAATGTTTCAATTTATTTGATTACCAAGGCAAATATTGATGAATAGCAGGCTATTTATCAATACTTTAACGCGAAAATCAGATGAATAGGAATGTTGAGCAAGTGCTGCTTATCTAGAGTTCAGGTTAACAGTTTGTTTGCAATGAGTTTTAGGGGGAATAAGTGCAAACAAGTGCAATAATGAAAGCAACAAAGTATTCCAACCATCTTAACAATCAATAAGCCCTCTTTATCTTAACTATGCCCGTTATTCAGTCCTATAGCTTATCTATCTAACAACGACACTACTAACTGATCAAATTAATATGCATTGCTATGTTATTTTTTAGGAATGATTGGTTTTTATAACGTACGTCTATTTAACAGGTAAGTGTTTCAATGAACTGATCCTTTTTAGGATAGAAAGTATTACGACAAAAGCTGAATAAATGTTAAAAAAATTTCTCAGCTGAGTCATAGAGATTCATCTAATTTGCAAAGGGCTCCTATGCGAACATTCACAGAAAACTTTTCAGCGAAAAAAGTATTAGTAAAAACACTAATCTCAGCCTTGATTATGTTACCAGCAGCGGTAATATCGGCAAAAAATTATACAGTTAAATCACCAGACGGCTCTATTAAACTAATGGTTTCAACTGACAATAATTTAAGTTATCAGGTAAAAGTAGATAATAAAAATATAATCAAACCATCAGACATTTCAATGTCTTTTGCTGATGGCACCAGCTTTGGTATCAAACCCATAGTAATAGATGCTAAACATAGCCAAATTAATGAAACTTTAACGCCAGTATTAAAAATTAGAACGGCAAAAGTAAAAAACAACTATAACCAACTAACACTTGATTTCAAAAAAGGCTATAGCGTATCTTTCCGCGCATTTGATGAAGGTGTCGCATATCGCTTTGAGGGATCTGTTAAAGGTGAATCAATACTCGCAGCTGAAGAAGCTAACTTCAATTTTATCAATGGTACTTTCACTTACTTCCCATTTGAGAAAAACTTCAATACTGCAACTCAGCCCCAGTTTACAGCTGTTCAGGTAAAAAGTGTTGATGAAGATGAGTTAGGCAGTTTACCTGCACTATTTGTTGCTAATGGCGTTAACGTTTTGCTCACTGAAACTGATTTGCAAAGCTACCCTGGTTTGTGGCTACGCGGTCATAGTGATGGACGTATTTTTGGTGTTCACCCAAAAGATTTAAACAATGGTGACGAATTTAAAGGTACAGAAAAAGTAACAAAAACTTTTGGTACTGTAAGTAAGAACAGAACTTACCCCTGGCGCATCATGGCTATTGCTCGAACTGATGCTGAGTTATTTGATAATCAAATGAGCTTCACATTAGCAGAGCCGTCACGTATTAACGATACTTCTTGGATTCAGCCAGGGCAAATTGCCTGGGATTGGTACAATGAAAATAACTTTAAAGGTGTCGATTTTGTTGCTGGTATTAATACTGAAACCTACAAGTATTATGCAGATTTTGCCGCTAAATTTAACATTGAAAATATATTAATAGATGATGGTTGGTCAGCACAAGATGACGTATTAACGGTACTTCCGGGTATTGACGTAAAAGCAGTTGTTGAACATGCTCATTCAAAAGGAGTGAACGTGCAATTATGGGTACCTTATTATGGTTTAGATAAAAATTTAGAAGCAGCATTTAAGCTATACGCATCGTGGGGTATTAACGGTGTTAAAATTGACTTTATGAACAGTGATTCAATTAAACGGGTTGATTTTTACTGGCGAACTGCTGCAATGGCGGCAAAATATAAAATCATGGTCAACTTCCATGGCTCATACAAGCCAGCAGGTATTCACAGAACCTACCCAAATGTTATGACACGTGAAGGGGTTCGTGGTTTAGAAAACAATAAATGGGCGAAAGTTACTTCAACTCATAACTTGCATTTGCCGTTTATCCGTATGATTGCAGGTCCTATGGACTATACACCGGGCGCTATGCGTAACGCACAAGAGAAGAATCATAAAATCATCTGGTCCCGGCCAATGAGTTTAACGACACGTGCCCATCAAGTCGCTATTTATATGTTGTATGAAAGCCCGTTGCAAATGCTTGCTGATACACCAACAAGTTATGAAGCAGAGCCTGAAATTCCCACTTTTATTTCTGCAATACCAACAGTTTGGGACGACTTTAAAGTACTTCACGCAAGTATTGGTGAATACTTAAACATAGCCCGTCGTAATGGTGATAACTGGTATATTGGCGCAATGACTAATAATCAAAAAAGGACCTTATCAATTAAATTAGATTTTCTAAGCAGTGGTGAATACAAAATGATCATTATTGAAGATGGCATAAATGCAGAACGTTTTGCTGAAGACTATAAACAAAGTATAAAAACAGTGAAAAAAGGCGATACTGTGACAGTTGATATGGCTAAAAACGGTGGTTGGGCTGCTCAGTTGATTAAAAAGTAAGGTTGAACCTTGGTTAGAAGTTAATAACACTGTCAGACAAAGTCTCAGTTGTTTTATTGTAAAACGCTGAGATTTTTTTATTCTATTTACCTTCAAAATGACCTTGATCTTAACAAAATATTCACCGGTGATATTTACAGTCGCACCTCAGGCATAGGGTTACGTCTTACTGATAAATTCAGTAGTCTAGAGTCAAGCTGGGGATAAACAATATATTAACGGCCTACTATCAAATAAATTCTCGTCCCCCCTTTTTCTTCTGCGTCCCCCCTTAACTATATACAACTACACATCCAAACTGCACTAAGGTACTATTTAACTTAATGGCAATCACCCACAAGATATTGAGCCAATTAAGTAGGTTCGCTCTAATTTGAGTGGCAGCTACTAATTTCGTTTAATCGAACCAATTCTACAGAGCATATAATAACGAGAGAGATATAATGTCACAGTGGATAAATAGAATTGAACTAAAAAAAAATAGTCCACTAGAAATGCAAGGGCAAGAGGATCAATTTGGCTTTCAACGCCATAAACCACAGTTAATGCCAACAAGTCATTGGCATGGACATATCGAAATTAATTATTTATTTGATTGCTCAGCAGATTACTTATTTAGCGGTCGTAAAATCAGCGTTCCTGAAGGACGAATGATTATATTTTGGGCTTCTTTCCCTCACCAAATGATTGCTAGCGAAGGTCAAGGCGAAATGGTAAATATTTACTTACCGTTAAATGAGTTTTTAACTTGGAACATTTCCCACGACTTTACCCGCCAATTATTGCATGGTGAAGTGTTAGTATCTAATAACTTGTATAGCTCAGATGAACAAGTTACTAAAATCTGGCAGCAAGATATCGAGAATAACTCCCCTTTGTTAGTTGAGCAAGTTAAAGGGGAAATACGTGATCGAATTCGCCGGATGTCTATAGAAGATTACACGAGCTTTGGCTTGACTACAGTGGGGTTGGACAAAGATAACAAGTCTGTTATTAATGGCTTTAATCACTTGCAAACCATGTTAACTTACATTGGCGATCACTATGATAAAAAAATTACTATTGCACAAATAACTAGCTCAACAGGTTTACATCAAAACTGTGCAATGAAACTCTTTACTAGAATTATGCATGTTTCAATTAAGCAATATATAAATCAGCTTAGATTACAACACGCACAAGCGATGTTAATTGATTCAAATAAAGCGGTACTTGAGATTGCCCTTGAAGCCGGCTTCGGCTCTGTAAGTCGTTTTTATCATGTATTTTCAAATACTTATAATATGTCCCCATTAGAGTTTCGTCGTAATCTTGATACATATTCTATCGAGAATTAAACGCATAAATGAATAATCAGTTACTTCATAACTTGAATCTTAGTCAGGCATAAGAGTACCGTTCCAACTAACGTTTAGCACCATTTTTGTTTTTCGAATTCATTATTTTTCTAGCTATAACAAGTAACTCAGGTGAAATATCATCTGCACCAGCCTTAATTAATTTACTGACATCGCCAGATGAAAATAATGAACCGCGCTCTGACTTGACCCCTAGCGATCTAACATAGTCTTTCGTTTTTCCTGTGCTGCAAGTATCAATATATTTAAAAACAACTTGTTCATTAAAGCTTTGAGGCTCTTGTTTTAAAGCCATTATATCTTGAGAAAGCGCTGCTATATCAGCTTCTAATAATTCAATTAATTCGGCAGTATTGTTATGTGAGTTCATTCAGTAGTTAGCTCTTGAAAGGAAAATTAGCGTTGCCATAAAATGCAACAGATTAAAGTATGAGTAATTTAAACAGCTAACTATCAATGGATAAATTAGTAGTGTTTAACGATTATTAGCTTCTATTATAACGCGAAAAACAATGAGTAAATAGATTTGGTTAGATCATATTGGTATTCTCTTATTTAATAGAGATAATGACTTAATGCTTCTAATAATACTAAGAGTGGCATTCAAGCTATTTATATCTATAAGTAGTGAATTATGCGATATTACGCAAAATTTGATAAACCCCATTTAGGTATAAAATGAAAGCTCCCTTATATAATGACATTCTGACATTGTCACAAAATATCGCCAATGCATCAGCTGAAGATAATAATGATAAAAGAGTAGAAGCTTGTAAAGCACTACAAAAGCTTTGTGCCACTAATCAATCCTCGCCAAATGATCATCCACTGCAATGGGAAGCTTTAGCTGACTTCACTGAAGATGGCGATCAAGCCTTGGATATTTATCAGGTTGGTTTAAACATAGCTGAAAAGTTAAAGTTAAACGAATACAGCTCTTCAATCTATTTAGCAATGGCTCAACGTTATCAAGAATTTGAAGAGTCTGAGAAGTGTCTTGTGTTCGCCCAAAAGGCAAATGAAGCAGCGCAGGATATGAACAGTGAAGAGCTTAAAATTGAAATTAGTGAATTTTTATCCAGCTTAGCTAACAAGCCCTAATGAATAAACCTTTTTCACAATCATGCGAAAATAACAAAGAACCAATTTTATCGATAATAAAAGAGGTTCTTTGTGATAAAAAATGTTTATTAGAAGTCGGGTCAGGTACTGGACAACATGCAGTATATTTTGCGCCAAGCTTACCGCAACTCAATTGGCAAACGAGTGATTTATCAATAAATCACCCTGGCATCAATCAATGGATTGATGCTTACCCTTCTAATAACCTCAAGCGCCCTATTCTTCTAGATTTACACTCAAATAGAACCAATCATTTATCTGACACAATAGACAGTATTTTTACCGCAAATACCCTTCATATAATCAGTTGGCCTTTAGTGAAAAATTTTTTTAACTATGTGTCTTCGACCTTAGTAACTCAAGGTGTGTTATGTATTTATGGGCCATTTAATTACAACAATAAATTTTCCAGTCAAAGTAATGCTAATTTTGATGTTTGGTTAAAAAATAGGGATGAGCAAAGTGGTATTCGTGATTTTGAAGCAATTATATGTTTGGCGAATTCAGTCAACTTGAAATTAGTTAATGATCATGAAATGCCAGCGAATAATCGGCTACTCGTTTTTATTAAAGAATCGTAATTAATAAAAAGTAAATTTTAAAATTGTTGTTTTTAGTGCCCGTGAGGTAAACGCTGATTACTAAAGAATAACACTGAGGATTAGAAATAAATGTGGCGGAGTGGACGGGACTCGAACCCGCGACCCCCGGCGTGACAGGCCGGTATTCTAACCAACTGAACTACCACTCCGCTATATCTATTTCTTCTGAACTTTACTTGCAATAAGTGACGACGCTCAATCGTTGAAAAATTTGGCGGAGTGGACGGGACTCGAACCCGCGACCCCCGGCGTGACAGGCCGGTATTCTAACCAACTGAACTACCACTCCGCTGTATTTTTCATTAAACTTTTTATACGGAGTTTAACCGTTGAAAATAATTGGCGGAGTGGACGGGACTCGAACCCGCGACCCCCGGCGTGACAGGCCGGTATTCTAACCAACTGAACTACCACTCCGCGATATATTTTCTGTAAACTTTTTAGACGGAGTTTAACCGTTTGAAACAAATTGGCGGAGTGGACGGGACTCGAACCCGCGACCCCCGGCGTGACAGGCCGGTATTCTAACCAACTGAACTACCACTCCGCACCATCTGCTTCTTTGCAATCAACAACAACTCGTTGAATGCGGCGGAGATAATACGGTTATGAGGAGGTGCAGTCAACTTCTTTTTTAATATAATTTACTGTCTGCGCATTTGATGTACAATGCGCTGTAAATCCAGCCACATTATTGTCATAAACCCTTTTAATTGATTATTTTTCATTCTTTGTTTGACGCCACCTGAATAGCACAATACCAAAAATCACGACTATTATGATACTTATATTAGTCACAACAATGGCAATTATTGTTTCTTGCAGCTTTAAATCTTCTTTTTCTTTAAAGAGTTTTTGAGATTCAGCCATTTTTTCTGCTAAAACTTCTTCTGGGTTTATTTTAACGGGATTATCATTTAACTCTTCATTATTGATATCCACTTCATCATTACCTTCCATCACATCAACAACATCGCTTGCTTTAACATTGAAGCTAAATTCATCAACTGACAGACGAAATTCTCTACCATTGATAGTTTCACCAAATGCTCGAGTATTTATTCGATATATACCCGGCTCGGTATATTCAACTTTAATCGTTCTAATATCTCCTTTGGTGTCCATAATAGTAAAAGGCTTTGATTGCTTGTCGGGAAATCTAGTTTTACCTTGAAAGACTAAACTGTCGACATCAACAAATTCCTTATCGATAGTAAAGTGTACTTGATGAAAGTCCCCTTCTTTTTCTGCAAGATCAACAGAAATGGTAACCGGTGTTTTTTGTAAAATAATAGGGGGTTGTTTTATTTCTCTTGTCGCCATGGGCAATTTAACTAAATAAACCGGCTGCCATTCCCCTGGAGCAAAATCTAATTCAAACTCGCCAGTAAAAATGTTATCACCTGAATATTCATCTAAATCATGACCATCATCTCTAAAAGAACTTATTTTAATAGCATCAGCGCCAAAATTATCATAAGCAGAATTATTGGTACTATAAAAATCAACGTCTAGCTTAATAACACTACGAAAAAGGGGGTTATCAATAGCCTTGTCACCATTGAATAATTGACCTGTAATTTTTAAGGTTTCACCAGATAAAACAATTTGAGGTAAGGGCTCTACTTGCAACTTAACATCTGATACCACCATAATTTTACTGTTGGGTAAAATATCTCCTACAGCTTGCCAAGGGCCTGGCATAGGTTTTTTAATTCGAATCATGTCAAAAGTAGCGTCATCGAACCACTCAATTTGCTCTTTATCTACACTGTCAACTTTGAGTTTGCTACCATCCGGCTGAATAAGGATCACCGGTTTAGAGCCTGATTTTCGATAAAAAAGCAGTGTCAATTCTTCTATTTGTGCGTCGATACGAAAGCGATTATCAAAATAAGGGATTTGGTTAGTGACAGTGTCATTTTTGTAATATTCAACTTTAGGAGGGATTTTTTTAGCTTGTTCCGCACAAAAGCTAGGCATGGATAAACTTATGCATCCCAAAAATAAACTACTAAATAACCATTTACATTCACTTATTTTAACCATAAAGGGGAAGCTCCTTTTTTTTCTACTATTGCTAAACGTTCTTGATGGGCTAATAGTTCATCGGCAGAAGCATGAATAACCTTTAATTTTTCGCGTTCATTAGAGACTCGTCTAATGGCATTAGCATTTGCATTACTCCCATCACCTGAGGTTAAATTAAGCGCCGCCTGTTTACGTGTCATTTCAATGTAAACGTACGCCAACAACTGCGCATCAATTAATGCACCATGATAAGTACGGTCAACAAGCTTATCTACTTTGTAATTTCTTGCTAAATAATCAAGGGTTTTAGGGGAACCAAACTCATCTTTTGAAACTTTTAGCGTATCGACAACTGTGCACATGTCGTATGTCATAGGGAGATTACGTCTGAGCATGGAAAATTCATGATCCATAAAACCAACATCAAACTTAGCGTTATGGATAACTAACTCTGCCCCTTTAATAAATTCAATAAACTCATCTGCAACTTGGGAAAATAACGGTTTATCTAATAAAAATTCATTAGTTAAGCCGTGAATATTAATAACCTCTTGTTCCATATGCTTTAATGGATTGATATAAACATGATATGTACGACCGGTTAACTGCCGATTAATCATCTCGACACAGCCTATCTCTACAACTCGGTGACCTTCTCTTGGGTTTATACCGGTAGTTTCTGTATCTAAAATAATTAGACGTTTATTTTTATCTGAATCGATATCAGTGTTACTACTTACATTGGTCATTTTTCCTAACATTCCTAACATTTTTTACCTAACATTAATTACCTAACATCCGCTATAGTTTCTCTAAAGAAAATGCTCTATTTAGACTTTTTTCTAGTTGATTTTTCATCTTCTTCTAACAAAATTGGAAATTCTCGTAAGTTAATAGCCAATGATTGACTTTTAAAACATAAAACAATTAATAAAATAACAATACTGGTTTGTACCAGTAGCCAGTTTATGGATAACAATTGCCAGTAACTATAAGCAATAATGTTGACAATTAAATCAAAGACTAATGCAGTCACCATTATTACTCGGCAATATGGCCATAGCGTTTGAACCCAAGATGCGGCATTAGGTCGTCTTAAGCTTAAAAGAACAACAACAATCACCCCTAGAGCTCCAGAGAGTAGGCTAAGTAAAAACAAGGAAGTCTCTGGATATATAAATTGTATTATAGCAACCCTATCTCGCATATTGGTCACCGACATAACCCAAACGATATAACCGCGTAGAACAAATAAAAGCACCAAATAAATACTCATAGAGATTTTCAGACAATTGTATTTATCAAAATGTTCTACGCTATAGTTTTTATAGTCGCTGCTGCTTTTATTGCGATGTGTGCTGTTATTCAAACTACTCAACTTATTCATCACCAAAACGACTTTGACGTTCATCTTTTAATAACAATTGGGCTGCGGTTATAGCTTTTACGGTTTTTGAATTAAACTCTCGATTATATAAAGTATAAACGACCCAAAGACTCATCAACATGAATAATATAGGGTGAAAAAACCAGCACATAGCAGCAAGAGCAAAATAATAAGAACGTAAGCCGTAGTTATAAGAATGAGCGGCTTGGTCTTGCACGATTGCCATTTGCATTGCATAACTACGAAGTTTTTTGTTTTTACCTTCTAAATCTATTGGGGCCGCACCGATCATAACATTTAAAAAACCATATTGGCGCATCGACCAAGTAAATTGAAAAAATGATAAAACAAAGATAAAAGCTAATAGACTTAATTGCATTTGAATTAAAAAGTGATCAGGAGCTTCTGCAAAGGGAAAAGATTTAATCACACTTTCTAAGGTATCTACTTTTGAAAACAAAGCTAAGATACCGGCAATTATTAATAAGGTACTTGAGGCAAAAAAAGCAATGTTACGCTCTAAATTTGCTAATAAAGAAGCTTCGCCTACTCGTAGTTCACGAGTAATAACTTCATACATCCAATGAATTCTGTGCTGATGCATACTCCGAGCTATGCAATCAGTAGTTTTGGCTTTTCGACGAGCAAACCAAGTATATCCCGACCAAGATACAAAAAAGAGAGTTAATGCTAAAATATCAATTAAAGAGATTGGCATATTTATTGTTTATATAAATTTGTGCAACTTAACATTCATTATGCATAACTTCCCAACCTAATGCCTTATTTAATTTGCCTATTCAACGTAGGAAACTTACAACTTATCGATATGGCTTTGACATTAATTACATATTTTAACATTATGCACTCGCTTAATGATTTTCTCATATTTTCGGAGTATTAATGCCTTCCCCACTTAAACCTTATTTATTCACTGTGCTGCTTTTTATACAAGCTACAATTAATGCTCAAGAAATGGATAGCATCGATATTCCAAAAGTATCAGGCGAGATCACAATAGATGCCAACTTAAATGAACCACAGTGGCAACAAGCAAAGCGCATATTAATCAACAACATTACTCGTCCATACGATAATATTCCCAGCCCTGTTCATACTGAAGCATTGTTAATGGAAAGTTCAGGCGTATTTTACCTCGCCTTTATCGCTCATGACCCGGACCCAAGCCAAATAAAAGCTTTTTTAAAAGACCGTGACAAATCTTGGGGTGATGACATTGTTGGTATAAAAATCGACAGTTATAACGATCAAAGAACGGCTTATCGCTTTTTAGTTAACCCTTTGGGTGTACAAACTGATGGTATTGAAAGTGAAATAACTAAAAAAGAAAGTGATGCTTGGGATGGTATTTGGCAAAGTAGCGGAAAAATAACAAGTGAAGGTTATATCGTTGAAATGGCATTACCTCTTAGTATGCTTAATTTTAATGACAAATTAGATGTCCAACATTGGGGCATTGAGTTAATGCGCTTCTACCCACGCTCTGAAATGTTGCGTTTATCAAATATCAAAATAGATCGTGGTAATAGCTGTGAAATTTGTCAATTAGCCACAGCAACAGGTTTTTCGGGTGCTAAGCAGGGGAATAATCTCATAGTGACTCCTGCCGTAGTCGCTAGTAGCAGTGAGTTTAGAGATGACAGTGAGCCCTGGGAAAAAGATAACAATGTTGAAGCAAGTTTAGATATTCGTTGGGGGATCACGCCAGATTTATTATTAAATGCCACAATTAACCCCGATTTTTCAACCGTTGAAACCGATAGAGCTCAGCTCAATATAAATAATACTTTTGCCTTATTTAATCAAGAGAAAAGGCCGTTCTTTCTAGATAATGCTGACTATTTTGACTCTAATTACAATTTGGTTTACACCCGCAACATTAATGCACCGAATTATGGAGCAAAACTAACTGGTCGCCATAACGATCATTCCTTTGGGGTATTTCTAACCGATGACAGCTCTACCCATATTCTGATACCGGGTAATAGAGGCTCATCCGTTGCAGAGATTGAAGGAGAGTCAAAAGCAGCCGTTGTTCGATATCGAAATAATTTCAACAACGACATAACACTAGGTTGGGTAAGTACTTTACGTTCTGCGACAGATTATCAAAACTCAGTTCATGGCATCGACGCAAGGTTTAGATTATCAACTGAAGATGTTGTCAAATTTCAAAGTCTATACTCAATAACTGAGTACCCGAGTGATTTATTTGAACAGTTTTGTAATGCTGACGATCCTCAAGACTGTACTAAACCTGCTGACAACACTGAATGTGATTTAAACGACTGTGACTATAACGAACAAGTTTTACGTACTCTAAAGGATGGACAATTTGATGGTAATGCTTTTAAGGCAGGTTATTACCATAACGACAGTCACTGGAGCTACAATGCAACTTTTGATAAACAAAATTCAGACTTTAGAGCTGACTTAGGCTTTATTCCACGAGTAGATTATCAAAAAACAGGTATTTCTGGAAACAGAAAATGGTATGCAGAGCCTGGAAACTGGTGGAACCAAGCAAAAGTCTATTCTGGTTGGAATATAACAAAGAATGATAACGGCGAACTAATAAAAAAGCAGTTTGATATTAACTTTCAACTTAATGCCAGTTATGAATCCTATCTCAGAGTATCTTATACCAACAGAGATAAAGTCGGCAGTCGTATTGATAAAAGCTCATTAGCCATTAATGGTAATACTACCATGTTTACTGAAAACCAATATCACTTGTATGGCAATATAAAACCCTTATTAGGCCTTATGGTAAGTGCTTCAATGAAAGTTGGCGACACCATTGATTATAGTAGTAACAGGTTAGGGAAAATAAAACAGTTTTCACCAACAATTAATTGGAATATTAATCGGCACTTAGAAGTAAAACTTAGGCAAACCTTCAGGCAATTAAATGCAGATAATGCTGAGGGTATAAATGATACGGTATTTACTGCGAGGCTGACTGACCTTAGAACCACTTATCAATTTAATGTTATGAGCTTTTTACGCTTTAGCCTTATATACAATAATACCTACCGAAATCCTTATAACTATTTATATGAGTCCCCTGAGGATATTACTCCTCACAGCAAAAGCTTTTCGAGTGAGGTACTTTATGGTTATAAAATCAACCCACAAACGGTATTTTATTTAGGATACTCTGATAGTCATTACACTGAAGATAACTTCACTGATTTATCCCAAAACCAGCGCAATATATTTATGAAGTTTAGTTATGCATGGATTAAGTAGCTACGTTATTTAGCCTAAAGTAATAAATATGTACTTCGCAGGTTAATAACTATACAGAACCCAATGCCTTCATAATTAAATTTTAGAAATAATTTAAAGTAAATATTGTGTTAACTGCTTAATTTTGTAACAATTTGTTTAATAAAGAATCTAGGTAAAAAAAGTTACTTAGGCGATAATAAATAAATGGACATTTTATGCGAAAGCTAAGTAGTTGTAGCTTATTTTTAGCTGCGCTAGTTTTCTTGCACAATATCAATATTGCTGTAGCCGCAAAGGTAAAACTTAACCAACTAGACATCCCCTATTCACCATTAACCGCAAAGGTAGATGGAGATGTAACTGATGATATTTGGCAAAAAGCACTAACAGTAGATTTAGATATTGTAAACTTCCCATGGAACAACCTACCCAGTCCAGTTAAAACCCAAGCTAAAATCGTTGAAAATGGTGAATATATCTATATTGCTTTTATTGCGAGTGATCCTGAGCCTGAAAAAATAAAAGGTTTTTTAGCCGACAGAGATAGTCGATGGGGTGATGATTTAGTGGGTATAAAATTTGATACTCAAAACAACCGTCGATTAAATTATGAGTTTATCGTTAACCCTCTTGGGGTACAACACGATGCTATTTATAATGAAATGACCGGTAATACTAATAGTCTTTGGGATGGTATTTGGCAATCATATGGCAAAATTACCCGAAACGGTTACCAAGTTGAAATGGCAATTCCTTATCGTATCCTTAACTTTAAAGAGAATGATGAAGTAAAAGTATGGGCAATGGAATTTTTCCGTATTTATCCTAGAGATACCCAATTGAGAATATCTCATGTGCCACTTGATCGTAATAATGCTTGTCGATTATGCCAATACCCCGAAGCGAAAGGCTTTAAAAATGCTAGTGCAGGAAAAAACATTCAAATCACTCCTGCAATAGTTACCAGCAGTGACCAAAACAAAGACATTTACGACAGTGAAGCTCAATGGGAAAAAGAAAATGAAATCGAAGCTGGCATTGACCTACGTTGGGGCATTAACCCTAATACATCATTAAACTTAACACTTAACCCAGACTTCTCCACTGTTGAAGCCGATGCTGGTCAGTTAAACATCAATAAAACATTCTCTTTATTTTATGATGAAAAACGTGCGTTTTTTCTTGATAACTCAGATTATTTTACGAGTAACTATAACCTTGTTTATACCCGTAATATTGCTGATCCCGACTATGGCGCTAAGTTAACAGGTAAAGAAGGAGATCACAGCTACGGCTATTTTAGTGCTAACGATACCCAAACCACCTTTATAAAACCAGGAAACTTAAGCTCAGAGCTTGTTAGCTTAGATGAAGAAAGCTTATCAACAGCATTAAGGTATAGATTCGATTACAGTGATAATTTATCTATCGGTGCAATTTCAACACTTCGAAACTCTGATAACTATCATAACTATGTTTATGGCTTAGACAGTAAATATCGATTTGATGATTCAAATTCAATTTTAGTGCAAGCACTGAGCAGTAATTCTAATTATCAAGATCTAGAAGTTAATGAACAAAAAAAACAAGACGATACCAAGGATCAAGCTTATAAACTCGATTTAATTCATCAATCTGAGTATTGGGAGTTAACAGCTGGACAACAATATATAGGCAAGGAGTTCAGGGCTGATTTAGGCTACATGCCTAAAGCTGATTTTTCACAAAGCAATATTAAAGTTGAACGTTTATTCTATGGTGATGATTATGGTAACGAGCAACGATTTTGGTCTCAAGCTAACATTTCAGCACAATGGCAAATTCAACATAACAACAATAACGAACTCATTGAAAAGTCTATTAATACCAATTTCGAGATAGACGGCCCTTTAATTTCACGTTTTACTTTAACCCTTGAACATGCTGAAAAAGTAGGTTTACGTCATGATAATAATATAAATGATATAGACGATAACACCACACGTTTTACCGAAAACCAAGTTACATTTATGACAGATTTAGAGCCATTATCAAATCTTTATACTCTATTTGAAATAACTGCTGGCGATAAAATAGACTATGGTAATAACCGCCTTGGTGATACCCTTGAGTTGACAGGGAATGTTGCTTGGAATGCAACAAAACATTTAGAGTTTGATATTTATCACACTTACAGCCAACTGGATGCAGATGGAAGCAGTGTTTATACCGCAAACTTAACTGATATGCGCATTACATATCAATTTAATATAAACAGTTACTTAAAATTAAGTTTGGTTTACAGCAATGTAGACAGGAATATTGATAACAATCCATTAATAGATGTTTCTCAAACGAATAAATATCTCTCTTCACAGCTTATTTATGCTTATAAACTCAATCCTCAAACTGTATTTTTTCTGGGGTATTCTGATGGAAATTATCAAGATGATGATTTGTTATCATTAGAAAAAGAGCAAAAAACCTTTTTCTCTAAAATTAGCTATGCGTGGATGCCATAATAATGGCAGCTGTAATTTAGGAACGAGTACTGGAAAAGTCGATAAAGAAAGTTTTTTGCAAACTTTCTTTATCTTCAATATGGCTAGCACTTGCATTGTTATTTTCAAAAAACACCGTTAACCATAACCGCCAAACCATTTGTTCTTCTGAGCAACTACCGAGTAAGGTTTTAGCAATCATGCCCTCTTTTTGCTTGGATAAGGAAAAAAAGACAGGAATCCTCCCCATAAACATCTCTTTTCCTTCCATGTGGCTTTTCACCTTAGCTATTTTATAGCTGAGTCTCTTACCTTCTGCTTTATGTTTGACAATTTTATCTTTAACCGCGCTCATTTCTACGAGGTTAAGGTAGATTTCAAACGGTATTTCAGTCAATATTTTTTCTTGATCGAATAATATCTCAATTTTACCAAATTTAGAGTCAACAAAACATTTACTTTGGCTTTTTAGGCACTGAGGAATGGCGGATGTAATTTTATTTGTTTTGGCTGGAGTGCAACCAGTAAGTAAGAAAATGGTCATGATGAAAAGTGGTTGAATTTTAAGCATAATAAATATAACAAATACTGAAATTAGAAGAAAAAAATAAATAAGTTGATATAGAGCAAGTTTAAGTGATTTATTTGTTGTTTAGCATCAATTATTCATTAAAAGAGTAATGACATTACCGTCTTAAGTCCTTATTATACGCATGGTTTTATCTGTTGCTAGGTAATTTAGGCAGAATGGTCTATAAATATACCTAATCTATAATTTTTTAATACATTTTTTAATGTGTTTTGTAATTATAGTTTCGCTCAAATATAAACCAATAACGTTAATAATTATAACTGCGGAAACCATAACATGACTCAAAGCAATACGTCAGCGGTAGAGTACAACTATAATGTTGTACGTCAATTTACTGTAATGACGGTAATCTGGGGACTCGTTGGTACACTTGTAGGTGTTCTTATCGCTGCGCAATTAGTATGGCCAGCTTTAAACTTCGAAACACCTTGGTTAACCTACTCTCGTCTTCGACCTCTTCATACCAATGCAGTAATTTTTGCTTTTGGTACTAGCGCCCTATTTGCAACCTCTTACTATGTAGTGCAACGAACTTGTAAAACAGCATTATTTGGTGGCAAACTCGTAGCCTTCACTTTTTGGGGTTGGCAAGCCATTATCCTGTCAGCTGTTGTCTCTTTACCACTTGGTTTTACTACCAGTAAAGAATACGCTGAATTAGAATGGCCGATTGATATCATGATTGCTGTGGTATGGGTCTCTTATGCTATTGTGTTTTTTGGCACATTAATTAAACGTAAAACATCTCATATTTACGTAGCTAACTGGTTCTTTGGTGGTTTCATCCTTACCGTTGCTGTATTGCATATTGGTAACAGTATGGCTATCCCTGTTTCGATGATGAAATCTTACTCTATCTATTCTGGCGCAGTTGATGCCATGATGCAGTGGTGGTACGGACATAACGCCGTTGGTTTCTTATTAACCGCTGGTTTCTTGGGTATTATGTATTACTTCGTACCAAAACAAGCGGAACGTCCTGTTTATTCTTATCGTTTATCTATTGTCCATTTTTGGGCGTTAGTCTCTCTTTATATTTGGGCTGGCCCTCATCACCTTCACTATACTGCATTGCCAGATTGGGCGCAGACTGTTGGTATGGTAATGTCTATTGTATTATTCCTTCCTTCATGGGGCGGTATGATCAACGGTATTATGACGTTATCTGGCGCATGGCATAAACTTCGCCATGATCCTATTCTACGGTTCCTTATTGTTTCATTATCTTTCTATGGTATGTCTACTTTTGAAGGCCCGATGATGGCAATCAAGTCTGTAAATGCACTTTCTCATTACACTGATTGGACCGTTGGTCATGTTCATTCTGGTGCTTTAGGTTGGGTTGCGATGGTTTCAATTGGTGCTATGTACCATTTAATTCCCATTTTATTCAGTCAAGGCCGTATGTATAGCATCCGTTTAATTAACATTCATTTCTGGCTGCATACCGCTGGTATTGTTTTATATATCGTTGCTATGTGGATATCAGGTGTAATGCAAGGGTTAATGTGGAGAGCAGTAAATACTGACGGTACATTAACATACAGCTTTGTTGAAAGTTTAACGGCTTCATACCCTTTCTACATTATCCGTTTCTTAGGTGGTGTTTTAGTGGTTGCTGGCTTTGTTATTATGCTTTACAACATGATAAAAACTATCTATGCGAAAGACGGAAGTCTTGAAGCAGTTGAAGCTGCATAAGGAGCAAACCATGCAAAATAAACATGAAAAAGTAGAAAAAAACATTGGTTTGTTTGTTATTTTCACCATTATGGCAATCAGTATTGGTGGCTTAGTAGAAATAACCCCTTTGTTTTTCCAAAAAGAAACTCAAACTCCTGTGGATAATTTAAAACCATACACAGCCCTACAAATGGAAGGTCGTGATATTTACATTCGTGAAGGATGTAGTAACTGTCACAGCCAAATGATTCGTCCGTTTAGAGCGGAAACTGAACGTTACGGTCATTACAGCGTTGCTGGTGAGCATGTATGGGAACACCCATTTTTATGGGGTTCTAAACGTACGGGTCCAGATTTAGCTCGTGTAGGCGGTCGTTATAGTGACGATTGGCATCGTGTACATTTGATTGACCCTCGTGCGGTTGTGCCTGAGTCAAATATGCCTTCATTTAAATGGCTTGAAGAAAATAAGCTTGACGGTGAATTAACGGAAAAGAAATTATCCACTTTTAATTTCTTAACCCGAAATCGCAGCCACAAAGATGAAAACGGTAATGCAATCCCACTATACTCAGCTGAAGATCTTGCGGGTGCTAAAGAGGCGGTTAAAGGTAAGTCAGAAATGGATGCCCTTATTGCTTATTTGCAGTCACTTGGTCATGCACTTAAATAATGGCTATGGATTACGGTACGCTTCGAGGGGTTTTTGCCCTACTGATATTAGCACTTTTTATTATCATTGTTGTTTGGTCATATAACAAAAAACGTAAATCGGATTTTGATGACGTGGCAAACTCTATCTTTGACGAGACTGACGTCAAAGATACTGATGTAGCAGATAATAAAGAAAAAATTAACAAGCAGGAGACTAATAATAATGTCTAGCTTCTGGAATATATGGGTTTGGGTTCTTACCCTTGGCACACTTGTAGGATGCTTTTTACTACTACGCTGGTGTTTAAAGAACTTTGCTGGTGTTGAAGAAGGTGAGTCTATGGGACACTCCTTTGACGGCATTGAAGAATTAAACAACCCACTTCCTAAATGGTGGAGTACGTTTTTCTTACTCACCATCATTTGGGGCTTTGCTTACTTAGCACTTTATGGCTTAGGTAACTGGAATGGATTCTTAGGTTGGAAAAGTTCTAATCAAGGCATTATGAATATCGCCGAATCAAAAGCTAAAACGCAAGAATATTTGAAAGAAGGTTCAAATGTTTTAGTACAGTACGATCGTGAAGTTAGAGATGCAGACGCAAAATATGCACCTATATTTGAAGCATATGCCGCACGTAGTATTGAAGACTTAGCGACTGACGAAGAAGCATTAAAAGTAGGCCAACGCCTGTTTTTACATAATTGTTCTCAGTGTCATGGTTCAGATGCTCGTGGTACTACAGGCTTTCCTAATTTAACTGATAAAGACTGGTTATACGGTGGCTCACCTGAAGCTATCAAAGAGTCAATCTTAAATGGTCGTAAAGCTGCCGGTATGATGGCTTGGGCGCCTGCTATTGGTGGTGAACAAGGCGTTAAGGAAGTTGCAGCTTATGTTATCAGCCTAAGTGGCCGTTCAGTTAGTCCTGAACTTGCAGAAGCGGGTAAAGCAAAATTTGGTTTATGTGCGGGTTGTCATGGTCAAGACGGTAAAGGAAGCTTAGCGATGGGCGCACCTAACCTAACCGATCATATTTGGTTATATGGCGGCTCACAAAAAGCTATTGAAGAGTCTATCCGTAACGGCCGAGCAGGTGTTATGCCTCCTTGGAAAGACATTCTTGGTGAAGAAAAAGTGCATGTTATTAGTGCTTATGTTTATAGCCTCTCCCAAGAGAAGTAGCTGAATACCAAGATACAATAAAAATGCAATAATGATAAAAAGGGCTTGTTAATTTAATTAACAAGCCCTTTTATTTAATGCTTTATGAAGTCAACATTCTCGTAAGAATACTCAAAGTTAACGTATCAAACTTCCCTACTGTTTAACACTTCTAATAATGCTTCCACAGGGTGGCGTGGGTTCATACCCGCTAAACGTTTTACTTGGCTTCGACAAGAGAAACCTGTCGCTAGTATTTGCTCATCATTTAACTTGCTTAGTTTACTCTGCCAACTCATTTCAAATAAACTTTTCGAGTTATCAAGATTAGATTTTTCATGTCCATAAGTTCCAGCCATACCACAACAACCTAAAGGCACTTTAGTTAATGATAAACCAAAGCGAGTAAAAATTTTAAGCCACTGATTTTCACTATCGACTAAAGCCGTTTTTTCTGTACAGTGAGCAAATAACTTATATTTTACATTATTTTCATTTATATGACTCGAAGCTAAAAACTCATTTCTTTCAACTTCTTTAATCAGCCACTCATGGGCTAGTATCACTTCAAAATCACCACGTTTACTGCCTAATACTTGCTGATATTCATCCCGATAACAAAGCACTAACGAAGCATCCATGCCTATCATTGGAATATTTAATTGATGTAATTGATTTAAAAACTGTGCGGCTGATTTTGCCGTTTTAGCAAAACGAGATAAAAATCCCTTAACATGTTGGGCTTTACCATTTGGTTTAAAGGGTAATAAGATTGGTATTAATCCTAACTTGTCAATTAAGGCCATCATGGCTTGAACCGTTTTAGCATCATAAAAAGAGGTAAAGGGATCTTGAACTATTAGTACATATTGCTGACGTTGTATATCTGTTAATGTTTGTAATTTAGATAAATCGAATGAGCAAAATCCTGCTTTTTTCACCCTTTGTTTTAACGTAGGGACAGACAATAAAGGAGTATCTACATATCCTATGCTTGTTGTTGAAATCTTATCGTATACTTTAGTGCTTAATACCTTGTTAACTACTTTAGGTGCTTTTGCTAACATTGGTGCTAATATCTCAACATTAGCCACTAAATGATCTTTTAAAGGCCTTGAGTAGCGAGAATGATATAGGTTGATAAAGCGCGCTCTGAAGTCAGGCACATCAACTTTTATTGGACACTGACTAGCACAAGCTTTACAAGCTAAACATCCCGACATAGCATCCATCACTTCATGGGAAAAATCATCTTGGTTAGCTTTATCAAATTTATGTTTAATTTTATTAATTGTTCGCTCAAGTAACGCTTTTACTGACCAACCATTAATATCATCTTCTAGCGCTAAGACATCAACACCCTTCTGCTCAAGCAAACGTAACCATTCACGCATCAACCCTGCTCGGCCTTTAGGTGAATGTCTGCGATCGCGTGTTACTTTACTAGACGGGCACATAGGACTATCAGCATCGTAGTTAAAACATAAACCGTTACCATTACAATCAATTGCCGAACTAAAAGAGTCTTTTACTACCACGGGAATTTGACGATCAAAATGACCTCGTTTTTGTCCATCTACAGAAACTAATTTTTCCGTTGAACTCATCGGTGTACAAATTTTTCCAGGATTCATTTTATTAAGCGGATCAAAAACACTTTTAATTTTTCTCAATTCAGTAAATAACTGCTGACCAAAAAAGTCGGGGCCGTATTCTGAGCGATAACCTTTACCATGCTCTCCCCACATTAATCCACCATATTTAGCCGTTAAGGCAACAACTTCATCTGAAAGTACTCTCAGTAATTTTTCATGGTTTTCATCACACATATCAAGAGCAGGACGAACATGTAAAACCCCGGCGTCAACATGGCCAAACATACCATAATGTAGATCATGGCTATCAAGTAATGCCCTAAACTCAACGATAAAGTCAGCTAATTTTTCAGGTGGTACGGCAGTATCTTCGGCAAAGGCCAATGGTTTGGCGTTGCCTTCACTCTCTCCTTCAAAACCAGCGCCCAGTAGTCCAACGGCCTTTTTACGCATAGCGTAAAGCTTGCCTATACTGGCAAGATCGGAAGTGACTTGATAACCAATTACCCCTTTATCATTTGTTTCACTGTCAAGAATATCTTGATCAAGTTGTTTAGTTAGTTGAGCAACTTGATTAACCAGAGTTTCGATACTCTCACCGTTAAATTCAACAATATTAATGCCATCCATGACCTTATTTGGTACATCAGTAATTAAATCTCTAACCGAATGCCAAACAATGTCTTGCTTCGCTAAATTTAATACCTTTGAGTCTATTGTTTCTACAGAGGTTGCTTTAGCTTGAACTAAAGCTGGAGAGTGGCGAAGTGCTGAATCAAAACTATTATACTTGATATTAATTAGCGTTTTAGCTTTAGCTATTTTGGTGAGGTTTAGTTTTGCTTCACAAACAAAAGCGAGTGACCCCTCAGACCCAGTGATTAAGCGAGATAAATCAAAAATAGATAAGTCATCATTAAAAACGTTTTCTAAATCATAGCCGGTTAAAAATCGGTTTAACCGTGGGAATTTTTTTAATATTAACGCTCTGTTATCTCGACAAGCATTAAGCACTTGTTTAACAATTTTACCGTGACTACTATCGCTTTCAGCTAGTATTTCAGCTGCATCAATTGTCAATGGTGAGGTTGATAACAAGTCGCCATTAACTAATACAGAGTCAAGACCTAAAACATGATTGGATGTTTTACCGTAAACCAATGAACCTTGACCAGAAGCATCAGTATTGATCATACCGCCGATGGTGGCTCTATTACTGGTAGATAAATCTGGGGCGAAGAAAAAACCATGTGGACGTAAATAATCATTTAGCTGATCTTTGACCACACCCGCTTCAACTCTTACCCAATTTTCTTCAAGGTTAATTTCTAAAATACGATTCATGTATTTTGATAAGTCAACAATAATACCTGGTGTTAAACTTTGACCGTTGGTTCCTGTCCCCCCCCCTCTGGCGCTAAACTTTATATCATCAAATTTTTCTTCAGATGATAATTTGCAAATAATTTGAATATCCTGCTTAGTTCTTGGATGTAAAACCAGCTGTGGTAATTGCTGATAAATACTATTATCAGTCGCAGCACTTAACCGTGCACCATAACTGGTATTTATATCACCAGTAAAATGTTGTGATGTTAAAGATTGTGAGAATTCTTGATATAACTTGGAAACAAGAGCTTGGGGATCTAAGCGAGGCAACATAGTGGATAATTTTTTAACAAGTTTTAGATGGCTAGCAGTATATCAGAGCCAGCCTTGAAAGTGAGTAAAAAGTAGAGGGCAGCGGCTGAAAATAACGAGGGCAATAAAAAAGCCTAAGAACATTTGCATATATTTAATGCAGTACCCTTAGGCTTTATATTCATGCACTGTCACATTGCATAAACATTATCAGTGTATATTTGGTACATTTAACTATGTTCTTCTGCTAAATATAACCACGTTGGTAATACTGTATCAGGATTTAGTGACACGCTATCTATGCCCTTCTCTACCAACCATGCAGCAAAATCAGCGTGATCTGAAGGCCCTTGTCCACAAATGCCAACATATTTTCCACGTGCTTTACAGGCTTTAATTGCCATTTCTAATAAGATTTTAATAGCAGGGTCGCGTTCATCAAACAAATGAGCGATTAAACCTGAATCTCTGTCCAAACCCAAGGTCAGTTGAGTTAAATCATTTGAGCCAATTGAAAAACCATCAAAGTGATCAAGAAACTGATCAGCCAATAAAGCGTTTGATGGTAATTCACACATCATGATAATACGTAAACCGTTTTCACCACGCTTTAAACCATGATCGGCTAAAATTTCAATTACAGCTTCTGCTTCGCCTACTGTACGTACAAATGGGATCATCACTTCAACGTTTGTTAACCCCATATCGTTACGAACACGCTTTAATGCTTCACATTCTAGGGCAAAACAGTCTCTGAAATCTTTAGAGATATAACGCGCCGCACCTCGATAACCTATCATCGGATTTTCTTCATCAGGTTCAAACTCTTCACCGCCAACTAAGTTAGCATATTCGTTTGATTTAAAGTCTGACATTCTAACAATCACTTTCTCAGGAGAAAATGCGGCGGCAAGAGTTGAAATACCTTCAGTAAGTTTTGCAATGTAGAACTCTACCGGGCTTTCGTAACCAGCGATAATATCAGTGATTTCATCTTTTAAATCAGCTGACTGTTCATCAAAATTAAGCAACGCTTTTGGGTGAATACCAATCATTTTATTGATGATAAATTCTAGACGAGCTAAACCGATACCAGAATGAGGCAGACGTGCAAAAGCAAAAGCTCGGTCTGGGTTACCAACATTCATCATTATTTTAAGCGGTAAGTCTGGCATGTTATCAATTTCAGACTTAGTCACAGTAAAATCAAGTTCACCCTCGTAAATAAAACCGGTATCACCTTCTGCACACGAAACAGTAATTTTATCGCCTGCTTTAATTTTACTCGTTGCATCACCACAACCAACAACCGCAGGAATCCCCATCTCACGCGCAATAATTGCCGCATGACATGTTCTGCCACCACGGTTGGTAACAATTGCCGAAGCCCGTTTCATGATAGGTTCCCAATCGGGGTCGGTCATGTCGGTAACAAGCACGTCACCAGGCTTAATTTTATCCATTTCGTCGAGTGACGATAAAACTTTTGCTTCGCCTGAGCCAATTTTTTGGCCAATTGAACGTCCTTCACAAACGATTTTAGCCGTTGTTTGTAATTGGTATTGTTCCATTACATTTGCGCTTTCACGGCTTCTTACTGTTTCAGGCCGTGCTTGTACAATATATAATTTACCGTCTAAACCATCTTTTGCCCATTCAATATCCATAGGGCATTGGTAATGCTTTTCAATGATTACAGCTTGTTTAGCAAGCTCTTGAATTTCCAAATCTGATAAAGAAAAACGGTTAGAGTCACTTTCTTCAATATCAACGATTTCAACTTGTTTGCCATGTTCCCCATTATCAGAATAAACCATCTTAATGGCTTTACTGCCAATGTTACGACGAACGACTGCAGGTTTACCTTTAGCAAGTGTTGGTTTATGAACATAGAATTCATCAGGGTTAACAGCCCCTTGCACTACCATTTCACCTAAACCAAATGATGAGGTGATAAAAACAACATCTTCAAATCCAGACTCTGTATCAATAGAGAACATAACGCCAGAAGCAGCAATATCACTACGAACCATACGTTGAATCCCTGCAGACAATGCTACACCACGGTGATCGTAACCTTGGTGAACACGGTAAGAAATAGCTCTGTCATTAAATAGTGAAGCAAAAACATGTTTTATGGCAAGAAATACAGCATCCATACCACGTACATTCAAGAAGGTTTCTTGTTGACCTGCGAACGAAGCATCTGGCATATCTTCTGCTGTTGCTGAAGATCTTACGGCAAAAGAAGCATCATCAATAAAACCAGCAGCCAATTTATTATAAGCTTTTTCTATCTCTTGCTGCATGTCAGGTAAAAATGGTGTATCGATAATCCATTGACGAATAGATGCTCCAGCTGAAGCTAATGCTGAAAGATCATCAACATCTAAATCATCAAGGAGTTTGTAAATTTTGTCGTTAACACCACTTTGCTCAAGAAACTCATTAAAAGCAAAAGAGGTCGTGGCAAATCCACCGGGAACTTGTACACCTACATTTGCTAGATTAGAAATCATTTCACCAAGTGATGCATTTTTACCGCCGACACGGTCAACATCACCCATTCCTAAGTTTTCATACCAAAGTACATAATCTTGCACAACAAAATCTCCAAAAAAGATAAAAAAGTGTGAGACTTGCTCTTTTTAATTCATAAAATAGAGTAAGCTATTACTGCATATTCTACACTGCCAAATAGCTAAACCAAAATAGTTATTAGTAAATTACAGCACATTAATTAGCTCATAGTTATAATAAAACGATCTTAGTACTTAAAAGTTTTCATCAAGGACAACACATGCGCGCTGCTTTTTATATTTCCGACGGGACAGCAATTACTTCTGAAGTTTTTGGACACGCCCTACTTTCATTATTTCCCACTGAATTTGAGCATTTCACCATTCCTTTTGTTGAAAGCGTGGAAAAGGCCAATGAAGTCAAAGACCAAATTAACCGAGAATCTAAGCGCTCTGGCGAACCAGCTCTGGTATTTCATACCTTTGTAAATCATGAGATCAGACAAATCATTGATAGCTGTGATGGTATTATATATAACTTTTTAGAACATTTTGTTTCGCCATTGGAAAAACAACTTGGTATTGAAGCAAAACCAAAAGCACATCGAACACATAGTATCCATGAAAATAGCTATGACTACCGTATTGATGCAGTAAATTATGCCCTTGCTAATGATGATGGCTCTAATGTCAGCAACTATGAACATGCAGATGTTATACTTGTTGGTGTATCACGCTCTGGTAAAACGCCAAGTTCGCTATATCTTGCACTGCAATACGGTATAAAAGCGGCTAATTATCCCTTTACTGATGATGATATGGATGAACTTAAATTACCTGAGTTTTTAAAGAAGCATAAAAAGAAAATATTTGGTTTAACTATTGATGCTCAACGTTTAATGGATATTCGTGATGGTAGAATGTCAAACAGCAAATATGCCTCAGCAAGGCAATGCCGTATGGAAGTCAGAGAAGTTGAGAAACTCTACAAAAAAGAGAAAATACCATTTTTAAATACCACTAAATTTTCAGTGGAAGAAATTACCGCTAAAATATTATCCGAGACCGGTTTACAGCGTTATAAATATTAATATCAATTTATAGGTGTCAGCTTTTATTGCCAACTTGTTAGCCCATAGAGTAAATTAGTTAAACTAATTTTAATAAATCGGTTCACAACACTAGTTATTTTCGCTATGTTAGCGCCATATTAAATAGCAGTATAAGCACAATCCCAATATCTTTACTGCCGAAACAAATTTGAAACAAACATGACCATTAAAACAGATGAATTTCGCACTACGCTCATTGAAAATTTAGTATCTCCTGCTGAGCTTGCTAAAAAAATTCCTTTAAAAGAAGAAACTGCTAATTTTATTATCTCCAGCAGAAAAGAAATTGAAGCAATTATCAACGGTGATGATGATCGTTTGTTAGTCATTATTGGTCCCTGTTCAATTCATGACACTGAAGCTGCGATAGATTATGCCGAGCAACTTAAAACTCTTCACGACAAATATCAAGATCAGCTATTAATAGTCATGCGTGTCTATTTTGAAAAACCACGCACCACCGTTGGTTGGAAGGGGCTAATTAGTGATCCAGATCTTGACAAATCATTTCATGTTGCTAAGGGGTTGAATTTAGCCAGACAACTGTTGGTTGATATAAACGAACTGGGCCTTCCTGCTGGTACCGAATTTTTGGATATGGTTACTGGCCAGTACATTTCGGATCTAATTAGTTGGGGGGCAATTGGTGCTAGAACAACTGAAAGCCAAGTACACAGAGAATTGGCTTCGGCATTATCATGCCCTGTTGGTTTTAAAAATGGTACTGATGGAAACGTTAAAATAGCGATTGATGCGATTAAAGCATCAAGTGTTCCTCATGTGCTTTACTCTCCAGATAAAAGTGGCCAAATGTGTATTTATCAAACTCACGGTAATCCTTTTGCCCATGTAATTCTACGAGGTGGTGTTGAGACAAATTACCATCCAGCAGACATCAAGCAAACAGAAGACACTCTAAAATCGTCATCTCTTGAACCTAGAATTATGATCGATTGTAGCCATGGTAATAGCTACAAAGATCACAACAAACAAATCGATGTCGCTCAATCAATTGCAGAGCAAATAAAACAAGGTAATGAATCTATTTTTGGCGTGATGATTGAAAGCTTTATTGTCTCTGGAAATCAAGCAGTTAAAGAAGACACCCCATTAACTTATGGGCAAAGTATTACTGACGCCTGTATCGACTTAACTGTCAGTAACGATATTTTGAACTTGTTAGCTCAAGCAACTCTTACTCGCCAAAATTAATTAAAAAAACCGACAATATGTTACCCATAGTGTCGGTTTATTAAAATAAATAAGCAGGTCTTACTCTTATTTACGAAGCGCCATAGCTAAATAAGCTGATTGATCAAGCCATCGCTGGCATCTTCTACCAAATCTAAAACAAAGCGAAAACCATTAGCGCCACCGTAATACGGATCAGGTACTTCAGTTTCTTCATGGTTTTTGGCAAAATCTAAAAATAAAGCTATTTTATATTTTAACTCTGGTGGTGCAACTTTATTTAGTTCATCAACATTATGTTGATCCATGGCTAAAACTAAATCGAAGTCTTCAAAATCTGCACGAGTAACTTTACGAGCTTTAAGCCCCTTAAATGTGTAACCACGTTCTGTTGCCACTTTTTGTGCACGATGATCTGGCTTTTCACGAGCGTGAGCCCCCACGGTTCCTGCTGAGTCCACCTTTAACGACAATCCTTGTTCCACTGCTTTATGTTTAAATACAGCTTCTGCACTGGGCGAACGGCAGATATTGCCCATACAGACAAATAAAATACTATTTACATCCTTTAAACTCATATTGTTAACTACTATCCTCCATTCAACTTATTAACAAATCCTAGAATTTGTATACTAAAAAATAAATTATTAACATCTATATTGATTTACATTTAGGTAATCAATGAATCTTATCCATTTACAACTTTATTTCAACATTTTTTTTTGAATAAATAGAAAGAATTTGGCAACAGCAATAGCTTAGCCTGGAAATAACTATATTTACTATTTTCATCAAAGAAAAGCTAAATATTGACAAATAATGATCTATCTACCGAACATTTAGCTTTGACTATTAAACTTAGTTAATCAAACTAATCCATTGTTTTAACTGCGATTATACATATTCCCTTTAATTTTTACTTTTTCATATTTGGTTCGTAATACCATCCCCAAAAATAATAATAGCCATGAGAAAGTACCGCCACTACTGGTACTTTCGGGATCAGTTTGCTTAGCTATTGTGTCATTAGCATAAACGGCAATGCCACCTGGATCATCTACATTACCGTTAGCAATTCCATCAGCATCATTAACGCCACCATCTTCAATGTATAAGCGTATACAAAAATCACCAACTGATAAGCCTGCTGTATATAAGTCACTATGAGGAGGAGGACAAACACCATTTACATCACGACTACTTGCTATACCGTTATTGGCATCAACAACAAAGTCTTGCCAATTATTTTTAAGGGTATATTTCCGATAAACCGCATATTTAGGCAATTCATTTTGTAAAGGTATTACCACATATACAGAACGTCCAAAGGGGTAAACGTTATCGATTTCAAAATCAAAGTATTCATTTTGATGCTCTAATTCATCCTTTGGAATCAGTAGAGTATCCAATAACTCTTGTTGTGATAACTGAACACCGTCTGAATAACTCAACCGAGCATACTTCCCTAGGTTCAAGTGTAATCCAGGTTCAGTTTCCATTAACTTAACTGTTGCAGCATTAACATGTAGGGGTTGCAAATAAGGAATAGTGGAGTTATCGATAAATGCTGGCAAGCCATCTTGATCTTCATCAATATAGCCTTCAGTTAAATCACTAATGCCATCTCTGTCGGTATCTGATCCGGTTAATCTAGGTTGTGATGCTAAAACCGGAATAGCAATGTATTTAGTTTGCGTTAAATTATCATTGTTATTGTCACTACCATCATCTGTTATTGTTACAGACAATGTCATTAAGTTATGATTATTTACGGGTAGTTCAACGTCTTTTGCTTGAATAAATAATGAATGTTGGTTGGCACTAATCTCAGCGGTTAAATATTCAGGAACATGCCATTCAATAACATGGGTATCTAATCGATTAGAATCATTAATAACTAATTGTATTTCAACTTCACCATCATCTTTTGCAATAGAAGATATCGAAATACCTTGTTGTACAATAGTAATTTCTGCTCGTGGCGTTACGTTATTTTCAGTAATCGTAATTACATGCTTAGCATTTTCGCCACCATTAACGCCTTGTTTAAATTCAAGAATTAGCTCTTCATCAACTTCATAAAAAAGGTCATCAACAAGCTCTATGTCAATAAATCCATTCATCCCCGACTCAATAATGATCTTGTTGTCCGCAATTTGGTAGTCAGAGCCATCAGCACTACCACTAATTGTAATGGGTAATGATAAAGGATAACTCGGTGCAGGACCTGATAAAACCACTGACACATGGGCAACTCCACCTTCAGCAACTACTTGTGAATGTGAGAAATTAACTAATGGGTGTACATTGATCACTTGCTCATGATCGCCAATATTACCTGCTTCATCAACGGCTCGCCAAACGATAGGAATAAGTCCAGAAGGAATATTTTTTGGACCTAACTCAAAACCAACAGCCGTTAAACTACAGCAATTAGCGCCATCATGGCCATCGCTTACACTTACTTGGGTTAATGATAAAAGTTCACTTAAATAAAACTCAGTAAAAGTATGATCTGCAAAAACATGAATTGCTTGCGGAGGCGTAATCACTGGTGGATAATCATCTAATAAAGGATTAGTGTTTGCAAAAGCTTCATCAGCATTATTTACACCATCAGCATCTGTATCTAACAAGCCATCACTTGGCTCAAGTGGATTAAAACCATGTGTGAGCTCATAAATATCACTCATGCCATCATCATCGTCATCAAAATCAGCATTATTACCAATAAGATCGCCATCAGTATCAGTGGTTTCATTTGGATCTAATGGCATTTGATCGATATGGTCTAAAACGCCATCATCATCATCATCATTGTCTAATACATTGCCTTGGCCATCACCATCGGTATCAATTGTTTCAATGGGATCAAATGGAAAAGCATCTTCGATATCTAAAACGCCATCATTGTCATCATCACTGTCTTCATTATCACCTAAACCATCGACATCATGATCAAAGGCTTCAAGTTTATTTAATGGAAATAAATCAAAAGCATCTAAGACACCATCACCGTCATCGTCGTTATCTAAAATATTACCTAAACCATCACCATCAGTATCTGTTGTTTCAGTGCTATCGAATGGCAAGTCATCAAGATCATCAGTTAAACCATCACCATCATCATCACTATCCGCATTATTACCAATACCATCACCATCAGTATCAACAAATTCATTAGCATTTAATCTAAAAGCATCTTCTAAATCTAATACTCCGTCGTTATCGTCATCAGTGTCCGTATTATTACCGATACCATCACCATCAGTATCAAACCATTCTAATGGATCAGTATCAAAGGCATCTTCAACATCAATGTAACCGTCACTATCGTCATCACTGTCAGCATTATTACCTACACCATCGCCATCGGTATCAAATTGTTCAAATTCATCTAATCGAAATGCATCCGTGGCATCAGGCTCGCCATCATTATCATCATCTAAATCGATATTATTGCTGATACCATCATTATCGGTATCTATATATTGAGTAGCTTCAAGTGGAAATTGATCGTCTATATCAATAATGCCATCATTATCGTCATCGCTATCAGCATTGTTACCGACACCATCACCATCAGTATCTATTGTTTCAGCTGGATTTAATGGAAATGCATCCACCGCATCATTAACACCATCACCATCATCATCAAGATCAGTAATGTTTGGGATTCCATCGCCATCAGTATCTGTTGTTGCTAACATATCAAGCGGGAATGCATCATCACCATCTAAAATACCATCACCATCATCATCACTGTCGGTATTATTTCCAATACCATCACCATCAGTATCTAATGTTTCAGTCGCATCAAGAGGAAATGCATCAACGCCATCAGTTACACCATCGCCATCATCATCGGTATCAGTATTGTCTGGGGTTCCGTCACCATCAGTATCAATCCACTCACTAGGATCAAGAGGAGCAAAATCAAGGCCATTAATAACGCCATCACCATCAATGTCAGCATCAGCATTATTACCAATACCGTCAGAATCAGTATCTAAACTTTCAGAGCTGTCTAAAGGAAAAATATCAAGGAAATCATCAACACCATCACCATCAGCATCCAAATCAGGGCCATCACATGTACCATCACCATCGGTATCAAGGCGTTCTAATGGATCATCAGGGCAAGCATCTTGATTAGGTGCATTTGGAAAACCATCTCCGTCTCGATCAGGATCACTATTATCACCAATACCATCACCATCGAGATCTAAATGCTCTGTCGGATCAAATGGTAATGCATCACCAATATCTAAATAACCATCATTGTCATCATCAGTGTCTGTATTATCACCTACACCATCTAAATCATTGTCATACCATTCACTGGGATCATCGGGCCAAATATCAACGACATTAACCACACCATCACCATCGCGGTCACCATCTGAGGCATCACCTAAGCCATCACCGTCTTGATCGGCAGACTCACCAGGATCAAGTGGAAATAAATCAGAAGCATCGGGTACACCATCTCCATCATCATCAAGATCAGCATTGTTACCAATACCGTCTAAGTCAGTATCTATCGTTTCAAAAGGATCAAGAGGAAAAACATCATAAAAATCGATAATGGCGTCATTATCGTCATTACTATCAGCGTTATTACCAATGCCATCGCCATCAGTATCTAAACTTTCACTAGCATCGATAGGGAAAACATCAATGATATCTGGAACACCATCACCATCATCATCAGTATCTTCGTTATTTCCTAATCCATCACTATCGGTATCTAACCATTCATGATGGTTAATCGGGAAAGGATCATAAATATCGATGACTAAATCACCATCATCATTGTTATCTACGGCATTGGCTAAGCCATCACCATCAATATCGGGATCTGAGTTATTACCGATACCGTCAAGATCGGTATCAAACCACTCAAGTGGATCTGCTGGAAATAAATCAATTGCATCATCATAGCCATCACCATCGCTATCTACCGCATAAGCAGGAATACTAACAATAAAAAATACTAGGATAAATAATTTAGAAAATCGGATCATATACAACCTCAACAAAATAACTAACCATCTACTTTGTCATCAATATCATTATGGAAAACTTTAACAAAAGACTAAGGTACAATCTGTTACATATTTGTATCGACCATCACGGTCATCACTTTAATAATGTCTAAAAGTAACTACCGAAGATCTTTAATATCCTGTTTTACTACCGAAGTGATAGTCAAAACCAAAAAAAACTGAACTCACATCGCCATACTCTGAATAACTTGGATAATGCTTAAAACCGATATGCATAGAAGTGGACTTTGACATTTTGTAATAAACTAAAAAGGAAACCACGGCATTAACATCCCCCTTCTTAGATAAAACTATATCGTCTAAACCGTCCTCTTCAGGAAAAATCAATCGACTTTCAGTTAACGAAACCGCAGCCCCGGCTTGAAATTCAAAAGTTAATTTACTAATGATTTTGTTGTAGCTCTTAGGAAAGTATCGATAGGTAAGCATGGCATCTACGGTATCAAGAGACATATCCCAGTCGTTATTATTCCACTCTGCATTTACGTCATCAAGTTGGTTATACGATACTTTCCAATTAAATGCCTTTTGTTTAAAGAAATTGTCCGTTATACCAAAGCTATAACCATAAGTCCCCGCATCTAAAGCTTTATGCACTTCAATGTTGGTTTCAAGCGCTTTAACATTAAAAGCAAAACAAGTTAATAGTACTGTAATTAAAGTTAAAGCTTTGAATTTCAGAAATCCGCCTAGTTGAAAATCAATTTTATTATTAACTGTCATTCTTCTACCGCCGCCAATTTATTGTTAAGTTGAATTTTTAGAGAATGTAATGCAAATTCCAAACCATATCGATTAGTTAGTTATACCTTTCTTATTGTAGTCAATGTTAAGTGAAATGAAGGATAAATTAGGTATTTTTGATAAGTATGACTAGTCCCACAAAATAGACAAAGTTAATTTATTGAAGTTGAATTTCGATTCAAAAAGTAACATACAATCCACATCGACAACGTAAAATAAAGCATGCTGCTTATGGCAAGTTAAATAAAAACCATATTACTCATCAAGTTACGATTAATAAAATAATACAACAACTTAAAAACAATAGCATCTGACTTAACAGTCAACTTAAATACACCATAAATAACATCCAATTCAAAATTTTGTATTTACTTAATAAAACGTTAACATTCGGTGAGTATTATTAATGAAAATAGTAAGCATTTCAAAACAGGAGTATATAAACGCCAAATAACAACAACTTACACCATGCAATTTTTTAGAGTAATTTACATTTAATTGCAATATAATATAGTTCGAAAACAAATAAGACAGAATTAAACCTGTAAAAAACTAAAAAGTTAACCAATTGGTCATAAAAAACCTTGACTGTTTTAACAGGAAATGAAAGTCTAATTAAACTCTAAAAATAGCAAATAAAAAATAAAACTAAATTTCAAATAGTTAATTGCCTTTTAGATAAACAGAGTTAGTGACTTTTTGCTTAGAATTAAAAATACAGTGCAATAAACGCCTAACTTCTTTAACACTTTATTTGGGAAACATTTCAACATGAGAACAACTAAACTCACTCAGGTTGCCAGTGCAATTGTAATGGCTATTGGCCTTTCAACATCAGCAATGGCAGCTGACACATCTTCATCGATGCGTGGTAAAATTTTAAACCCTGACGGCAATGCAGCAGCCAATGTAAAAATCACTGTTTTGCATGAGCCGTCAGGAACAACCCGTGAATTTGTTACTAATGAATCAGGTTCATTTGTTGCAAAAGGTTTGCGTGTTGGTGGTCCATACACTGTAGTGGTTGATTCAGACACCCACAGTGATGCAACACTAGCAGATATATTTTTAAGTTTAGGTGATACTTACCGCTTAAATACCCAATTGCAAAGTGCTGACATGGAACGTATCCAAGTCACTGGTAATCGTTTTTTACAAACGGCCGGTGGCTCAAACAGTGTCTTTGGTGCTGATGCCATTAACAATGCACCAAGCTTTAATCGTGATATTAAAGATGTTGCTCGAATGAACCCATTAGCAAGTATCAATGGTAATGGTGAACTGGTATTTGCTGGTAGTAATCCAAGATCTAACAGCTTAACGGTAGATGGCATAAGTCAAAATGATGACTTTGGCCTTAACTACGGCGGTTACCCTACTCAGCAACCTCCTGTTTCTCTAGATGCTATTGAGCAGATTTCAGTTGATGTTTCTCCTTTTTCAGCTAAAAAAGGTAACTTTGGTGGCGGTACGATTAATGCGGTGACCAAGTCAGGTTCAAACGAATTTAAATTCTCTGGTTATGGTGAAACGTCTACACCAAGCATGGCTGGCGATGTTCAAAAAATTGATACTATTACTGAAGATGGCAGAAATGTTTTAGATGATAATGGTCATAAGACATACGAAACATCAATGGTTTCACCGATATCGACTGTTGAAAGATATGGCTTTAATGTCGGTGGTCCAATTATCAAAGACAAATTATTCTATTTTGTTAACTATTCAAGTTGGTCAAGCGAATTAGCAATGGACTACGGTTTTGAAAACAGTGGCGCCACTCATAAATATGATATTTCTCAAGCTCAATTTGATGATTTCAACCGTATTTTAAATGATGTTTATGGTTTACAAGATTCATTAGGTGGTAATCCTGTTGATACTAATGACACATTATTAGCTAAACTTAGCTGGAACATCAGCGATATGCACCGTTTAGATTTTACTTACCAATGGCAAGACGACCAAGATGAGCGTAACTTTGGTACTGGCGGTACAACAGTAGAAATGGCTTCAAGTCGCTACACCTATGCTACTGATATGAGTAATATTGCAACCAAAATATATTCTGATTGGACTGACGAATTTAGTACAGAAATCGGAATTAGCTACAAAGACGTAAAATCAGATAGTAAAACAAATTCAGATATTGGTGCGGTAGAAGCAATAACCTTTTATCGTGGCCCTTCATTTGTGTTTGGTACCGACAGATACCGCCATGCTAACGTTTCACAAACTAAAAACTTAATTCTTTCATTTGATGGTAGTTACTTACTTGACGAGCATGAAATTAAGTTTGGTGTTCAATATGAAGATCTAAATTTATACAACTTGTTTGGTGACAATTCTCAAGGTTCATGGGAATTTGCAAGCTTTGAAGACTTTGAAGATCAAACATTAGGTCGTTACGGTGATTTCAGTTATGGTAACGCCTACACGAATAACGTTAATGACTTAGCATATGACGTTTCACGCAGCCAAATCTCTTTGTACGTAGAAGATACTTTCTATTTAACAGATGATGTTGTTGTAACAGCTGGTGTTCGTTATGAACGTTTATCTTCAAGCGATACTCCTACGTTAAACACCGCTTTTGAAAGTGAATATGGTTACAGCAACCAAGAAAATCTTGATGGATTAGATATAATCCTTCCTCGAATAAATGTTGAATGGACAGCCTCTGAAGATTTAACACTTGCTGCAGGTGTTGGTCGTTTCCAAGGTGGTATACCTAATGTTTGGTATAACAACCCTTTCCAAAATGACGGCTTAACTTATGTTGCTGCACCATATAATGCAATTAGTGATTATTATGATGTTAACCCTGTTGATTCATTTAGTGACGTTCCACAAGATATCCAAGACTCTTTAGTACAAGGTGCTGGTAGCACAAACTACACAGATCCTAACTTTAAACTTCCATCAAGCTGGCGTGCTCGTATAGCTGCGGATTATAGTTTTGATATTGCAGGATTGGGTGACAACTTTAACTGGTCAACTGAATTAATGTACCACGTTAAAGAAAATGAAGCTGTTTGGACTAACACAGCGTTAGTTCAATCTGGTGTTGCAGCTGATGGTGAGCGAATTATTTACGATAGCCGTTATGAAGGTGATTTAGCTGATAACTTTGATATTCAGATGACTAATGCTCCTGATGATGGTCGTTCAATTATCATTTCAACAGCCCTTGCTAAGCAGTGGGATAATGGCATCAGCATGTCAATGTCTTATGCGCATCAAGATGTTACTGAAAACCAAGCGGGTGGCTCTTCACGAGCGCAAAGTAACTACAAATACAACAACATCCAAAGTCGTAACGTTGACTTCGTTTCGCGTGGTCATTACGAAGTTGAGCATAGCTTTAAATTTAACTTTAACTACGTAACCCAACTTTTTGAAGGTTACGATACTAACTTCAACTTATTCTTTGAACGTCGTTCAGGTCGTCCATTTAGCTGGACTATGGGCATGTATAAAGATGATGACTTTGGTGATACTCGTGACTTTTACTCTAACTCTGCTTACCTAGCTTATATTCCATCAGGTGCTGATGATCCAAATGTAAACTGGGAAGACTCTCGTATTTCTTGGGCTGAGTTAGAAGTATTCTTAGACCAAGCAGGCATTAGCGAGCGTGGTGAAATCTTAGACCGCAACACTGCAAGCCAACCTTGGGTGACAACCATGGATATTAGCATTAAGCAACAATTTGCTGGTTTTGCTGATGGTCACAAAGGTGAAGTTTTCTTTATGATTGATAACTTTGCTAATATGCTAAATGATGATTGGGGTGTTGAGAAATCAGTTGCTTATACAAGTAAAGCAATTTATGACTTCCGTGGCCTAGATGACGATGGTAAGTATGTTCTTGAAGGTGTTTACGGTGGTGCAGATACCCGTAACTATACAGGAACAAACCTTAGCTCTTCAGGCTGGCAGATGAAAATTGGTGTGAACTACAAGTTCTAATACTGGTTTAGCTTAAACAAAAACTCGGTTGGGGCTTACTCTAACCGAGTTTTTTTATGCCTTCACTTTGCTATTTCATTACTATAAATACAATCAATCAGTATCCTACCGATGCCAAGCACCTATTTTTCAATTAATAGTTTAGCTAAAAGCATATTGCTAGCTAGTCCAATCTATTATGACTTGATGACGAAGAGTCGCTGTAAATAAGTCCTGCAAACTCAATTGATTCATTCATATTAGTGGTGGCTGTCCCATAATAAAGCTTCATCGCTTTCCCTCCTTTGCCGAATTTGGATAATTAATGTATAGCTAATAGAAATGTAAACAAAGGCGTTAGGAACAGCGTCACAAAATGACAGTAAAAAAAAGCACTATTGCTTAACAATAATGCTTTTAAATACTTAATTCTCGACAAAATAATTCGAGAATAGTTGGAAACTATCTAAGCGCCATACGGTACCCAGATATTCTTTATTTCAACGGTTTTACGATAAAACAAATCACTCTCAATTTGAGCATTGTCAAACCAATCATACTGTTTACCATGATTTACCCAAGTACGTTTCATTGAAGCTGCGGCTTCAAATTCAACTAACTTACTACCGTGACTTGTACCCCAATACCAAAAAGCCTCTATGTCGTAATGCTTGGCTAACGTTTCAGTCAGTGCATTGCGGTCACCGGTAATGATATTTACTACGCCGCCAGGTAAATCAGAAGTTGCCAGTACTTGGTAAAAATCTAATGCGATAAGCGCAGTTTGTTCACTCGGAACTACCACCACTCTGTTACCCATTGCTATTGCTGGCATTATCGTCGAAATAAACCCTAAGAAACCAGCCTCTTCAGGCGCTACAATGGCAATATTTCCAATAGCTTCTTTCATTGCTAATGAAACAACTCGTTGTGGCGGCGAATGAATTTGCCCGTCATATTTATCCGCCCATGCAGCACTGGTAAATATACGATGAATAACTAAATCAAATTCTTTTTGCGACTGCGCAATAGATTGCCCCGACAACTGAGACATACGTTTGATAAATTCTTCACTTCGTGCAGTTAAGTTTTCAGCAATAAAATAAAGCACCTGTGCGCGATTATGCGCGCTGGTATCTGTCCAACCTTTTGCTTTATTCGCAGCTTCTACTGCATTTCTGATATCTTTGCGACTGCCATCAGGTACTTCAGCAATTTGACAACCACTAGCGTCATAAACAGGTAAGCTATAACCACTGTCAGGCCTTACTTGTTTTCCACCAATATAAAGTTTGGCCGTACGATCAATGCTATTAACATCTTCCGGTTGTGACTTCTTAACTTTCTTTTTAACAGCATCTTTTACTGCTAACTTAGCTTGCCAACCTTCTTGAATATATTCATAAAGACCTTCTTTGCCACCTTCTCGGCCAAAACCAGACTCTTTATAGCCGCCAAACCCTGCAGCAGCATCAAACATATTAGTACAATTGATTTGCACTACACCGGCTTTAATTTTAGGGGCAATATCGAGCGCTAAATTGACATTCTCTGACCAAATACTTGCTGCTAAACCATAACGGCTATTATTAGCAAGTTGTACTGCTTCTGCAGGCGTTCTGAACGTCATCGCCACAAGTACAGGACCAAAAACCTCCTGTTGGGCTATGATTGATGCAGGCTCTACATCCGTTAATAATGTTGGCGGATAATAACAGCCATTATCAGGCAGTTTACAATCGGCTTGATGCAGCTGCGCACCTTCAGAGACACCTAACTCAACCATTTTCTTAATTTGTGAAATCTGCTGAGGATTAATAAGCGCGCCCATATCAACACTTTTATCCAAGGGATTCCCAATAACTAACTTAGCCATTCTTTCTTTGATTTTAACAATCAGTTTCTCGCTAATAGACTCTTGTACTAATAAACGAGAACCCGCACAACAGACCTGCCCTTGATTAAACCAAATAGCATCAACGACTCCCTCTACAACACTGTCAAGGTCGGCATCTTCAAACACCATAAAGGCAGATTTGCCGCCTAGTTCAAGTGATAATTTTTTACCCGAACCTGCTGTTGCTTGACGAATGACTTGGCCAACTTTAGTTGACCCCGTAAAAGCAATTTTTGCGACTTTGTCATGTTCAACTAAAGCCTGACCTGCTTTGCCATCACCTAAAACAAGGTTGAATACACCTTTTGGCAATCCTATTTCTTGACAAATTTGAGCAAATAAAACCGCTGTTGCAGATGTTGCTTCAGCTGGTTTAAGTACCACGGTATTACCCATAGCCAAAGCAGGTGCTACTTTCCACGCTAACATTAATAACGGGAAGTTCCAGGGAATAATTTGACCAACAACACCTAAAGGCTGATAGTTCGGCAGTTCGCTATCGACAAGTTGTGCCCAGCCGGCATGGTAATAAAAATGTCTGGCAACGAGAGGAATATCTACATCTCGAGATTCTCTAATCGGTTTACCATTATCTAATGTTTCTAACACGGCAAATAATCGGCTGTGTTTTTGAATTTGTCGGGCAAAGGCATATAAATATTTTGCTCTTTGGTGACCACCAATTTCATGCCATGCTTTTTGTGCTTTACTGGCTGCTTCAACAGCTAAATTAACATCATGTGATTGTCCATCGGCAACCTGTGCTAACACTTCCATGCTGGCAGGGTTAACAGAATTAAAATATTGTTTATTGCTAGATGTTTGCCATTGACCATCAATAAAATGATCAAACTTTTGATTAAGTGACTCTAACCACTGCTGGCATACTTTAGTGCTTTCTAATGCGGGACCGTATTCCATGGTTGAAAATATCTCTTTGATTGACATAAAACTCTCTCTAATAACTGACGTACAAGCTGTTTAGCTCATTGCGTGACGATGACTTGCTGAATAACTTCCGGTAACGTAATGCTCTAATTGGCGTTCAATATCACCAAGTAAACTACTTGCACCAAAACGGAATAACTCAGGCGTTAACCATTCGTTACCTAATTCCTCTTTCATTAAGATCATATAATCAATGGCTTGTTTTGCTGTTTGCACTCCACCAGCAGGTTTATAACCCACTTTTACGCCAGTTAATTGATAATAATCTCTTATCGCACGCACCATTACCAAGCTTACTGGTAATGTGGCGTTAACAGGCTCTTTACCAGTACTGGTTTTAATAAAATCAGCACCAGCCATCATGCAAGCCCAGCTTGCTTTGGCAACATTAGTTAATGTGGCTAATTCACCCGTCGCTAAAATAGTTTTGATATGAGCATCGCCACAAGCTTGTCGAAAAGATTTCACTTCATCATAAATGCTTTGCCAATCACCAGTAAGTACTTTTTCACGGCTAATAACAATGTCTATTTCTTTAGCGCCATCGGCAACAGAAGCTTCAATTTCAGCCAATTTAATTTGATGCAATGATTGTCCAGCAGGAAACCCCGTGGAAACTGCGGCTACAGGAATATCTGTCCCTGCTAAAGATGTTACTGCCGTATCTATCATGTTGTGGTAAACACAAACAGCACCGGTAGTAATGTTTAGCTCGCTAACACCTAGCGCTTCAAGAATGTCTTTTCTTACTGGATATTTTGCTTTTTGGCAAAGGCGACGTACTTTACCCGGCGTGTCATCGCCAGAAAGTGTCGTTAAATCAATAAAAGAAATGGCTTTAAGTAACCATGCTGCTTGATAAGACTTTTTAACTGTTCGACGTTTAGCAATAGTTGAAGCTCTGCGCTCTATCGCACTACGATTGATATTAATACTACTGAGCTTAGAAAAATCAAACTCAATACCTGCATTTCTTTGACAAGGGTCAGCTTGTTCAGCTGTCTTGGCTATTTTCACACTTTTTTGTGTCATAAAGCACCAAAATTTAAATACTTGATAATAAATAAAGCATCATTAATTCAAAATGCTTTATTAGCGTATGTTTCTGTTTTTATTCATAAGCATATCAATAAGGTAAGTAATTAATACGGGAACAAACTTTAAAAGCTAACTGATCTACATTCATTAACCAATGGTAAAATTACCAAAACCTGACCAAAAGGTCAACATCATAATTAACAAGCTTATTTAAAAAAGCAATTATTTGAAATCAAATAAAAATTCAGGTTGTACAATTAATGTTAAATAGCAATTTGTTAACTAAACAGTTTTCCAGAACAATTGAAATTATAGTCGGGCATTAAAAAAAACCAATATAAAAATGCTTACAATTTGACCTTAATTAATTTTTGAACAATAAATACCAATAGGTTTGACTACATTTTATTAAGTAGTTAACTTTAAAAGAAGATATATTGTGAATAGGGCTGTACAAGTTGACTAAATAAATCTACCTCTATATTGAATATACAGATAAAGAGGTAAATTTAATATCGGGTATTTGGCCGTTTAAGAAGATAAATGCAGCTAATAAGCTTTTAACTACATAATTTCTTTAGCTGCTTTTTGTCAGAATCACTAAGATATGCTGCTTTGAGTGAGTTTTCTTGTAATGTTCTACACTGACCATCCGTTAAACCTACTTCTTTAGCAGCTAAAGTATATTCATTAATCATATCAACACCTTGAACCGCAGGATCATCACTATTTAAGCAAACAAGTAGGCCTTTGGCCAAAAACTGTTTAACCGGATGATTTTCCATATCAACAATTGAGCCCGTTTGATAATTAGAGGTTAGGCAAGACTCGATGGCAATATCATGCTCGATCATATAATCCATTAGCCTTTCATCTTTAATAGCATTTACTGCATGACCAATGCGCGTTGCTTTTAATTCATTAATGGCTTGCCAAATACTCGATGGCCCATCAGCTTCACCTGCATGAATCGTGATATGTAATCCTGAATCTTGCACTTTTTTGAAATGATCAACGAAGAGTTCACCGGGTTTTCCTAATTCATCACCAGCAAGATCAATAGCCACTAGATCATCTTTATGAACTAACAAGCCATTAAGCTCTTGATAACATTGTTCAACACCGAATGTACGGCTTAAAATACCGATTAAGTTAATCTTTACTGGAAACTCTTTCTGCCCTAGCTTAACGCCATCAACTACTGCGGCAACAACGTCATTAATCGCTAAATTATGCTTCATAGCCATATAATGTGGCGAAAAACGTAACTCCGCATAATGCAAACCTTGGATATGGGCATCTTGAACATTTTCATAAGCGACCCTTTTACAAGCATCTAAATCCGCTAAAACGGCTACACCATAGTCAAGCTTTTGTAGAAACGACATAAGGTTAGATTCTTTACCTTGAATTTGAACATGGGGTAATAATTGAGCTAAATTATCGGCAGGTAGTTCAATACTATGTTGCTGGCCCAGCTCAAGGATAGTTTGTGGTCGAATATTACCGTCTAAATGGCGATGTAGGTCGATAAAGGGGATATCAGCGTGAATCATATTTGTCCTTAAAGCGATGAGTTAACCATTTTCAATATAGCGCCTCAACATGAAGCAGCTATTGACCATGACTAAAATTTAACTTACATTCTAGCAATAAGCTGACCTTCTAGACAAGTTTATTGATTTTCACTAAATAATTTAAATAAAACATTAAAAATGTTAACACGGTATTTAATCTCATGAGTATAGACACTTCGTTTTGTTTTTTGAAAAAAATTAGTTTAACCACTATTTTGGTATTTACAACGCTAGGATGTTCCCAAAAAATCCTACAAAATATATCATCGCCTACTGACATTAAAGTTGCGACATTTAATGTCAGTATGGATGCAACAAATTACCTCAAAAGGGGCGAAGTAGGAAATGGGTCTGAACTGATAAATTCGCTTAATACCAACCATCAACAAATTAGAAATATTGCTGAAATTATTCAACATGTTCGTCCTGATATTTTGCTATTAAATGAATTTGATTACATTAAAGATCCGAGTCAAGGTATTGAAAAATTCATTAACGATTACCTAAATAAGTCTCAACAAGGCGCAAGCCCCATTGATTACCCTTATTATTACTATGCGCCTGTTAATACTGGGGTTAGTACTAAGTTTGATTTAGATAATAATGGAAAAAAATCGGGTAACATGGCTGACGCTTATGGGTTTGGTCACTTTCCTGGCCATTTTGGTATGGTACTATTATCTCGTTATCCAATTGATACTAAAAACATACGCACTTTCCAAAAGTTTCTTTGGCATAAAATGCCTAATGCTATTAGACCGATTGATCCACAAACAAATAAAAGTTGGTATAGCGATGAAGAATGGCAAGCACTGCGTTTATCATCAAAATCTCATTGGGATATTCCAGTAACGATTAACAACAAAACACTTCATGTACTTGCTAGCCACCCTACTCCTCCAGTTTTTGATGGACCTGAAGATAGAAATGGCGCTAGAAACCACGATGAAATACGCTTTTGGAATGATTACATTACTCCGCAGCAATCAGACTACATTGTTGATGACAACGGCTTAAAAGGCGGTATAACAAAAGATTCAACTTTTGTTATATTGGGCGATCAAAATGCCTCACCTGATGAAGGTAGTGCTTTAAGTCAAGGCATTGGCAGTTTACTGGGTAACTCATTGACCAATAACGATGTTACGCCAAAAAGCGAAGGTGGAAAAGAAAATAGTGACAGTATACATGCTAAGTATCATACTGCGGGATGGAAAATGCGGGCTGACTATGTAATCCCCTCAAGAACGGGCTTAACCATTAACAATTCAGGTATATTTTGGCCAACAAAAAATGAGCAATTATACAGACTCATTAACACGAGGTCTTCATCATCAGATCATCGACTGGTTTGGCTAAACTTAACCATAGATTAAACCGTATTATGTTAAAATAAATCATACAACAATAAATGCACCTAAATAGGATTAGAAAATGAAACGTATTCTTCTGCTTACCAGTATCACCATCGGTTTGCTCTCAAGTTTTACAAGTTTTGCTGATACAAAAACATTCAATCCGTCAGCTAAAAAAACACCTAAAAACATAATAATGGTGGTCGGCGATGGTATGGGCCCAGCTTATACAACCGCCTATAGATATTTAAAAGATGATATAACAACACCATTAGTTGAACTAACTGTCTTTGATCAATTATTAGTGGGTATGGCAAGTACATATCCAGTACTCAGCCAAGGCTATGTTACTGACTCTGCCGCTGCAGCAACAGCTTTAGCAACGGGACATAAAACCTACAACGGTGCAATATCGGTTGATACTGATAAAAAAGACTTGTTAACTTTAATGGAGCAAGCGAAAAAAATAGGTAAAAAAACCGGCTTAGCAGTTACCTCTCAAATTAATCATGCAACACCTGCTGCTTATTTTTCACATAACGAAAGCAGAAGAAATTATAACGCCATTGCCGACAGCTATTTTGATAACAAAATCAATGGACAATTTAAAGCCGATGTTATGTTAGGTGGTGGAACAAAATATTTTATACGCCCTGATAGAAATTTAGTGGAAGAATTTAAAGCTGCGGGTTATCAGTATGCAGATAGCTTTGATGAATTAACCCAACTTAACAAAAAACAACCTGTTCTGGGCTTGTTTGCCAGTACTGGTTTGCCATGGGCACTTGATAGTAAAAACTCTGATAGATTACTCACCCTTTCTAAAACCGCTATCAAGCATTTAGAAAACGATGCAGGTTATGTATTATTGATTGAAGCAAGTCAAATTGATTGGGCTGGACACAGTAACGATATAACTTCTGCCATGGGTGAAATGGAAGATTTAGCCACAACGTTAACCTGGTTAAAACAATATGTAGCTGAACGTGATGACACTTTATTAGTTGTAACAGCAGATCACTCTACCGGTGGCTTAACCGTTGCAGCTAACGGTGTTTATATGTGGCAGCCTGAGGTGTTAAATAACATTTCAGCATCACCTAAAAAAATAGCTTCAAAACTCGCTAAAAGCTCAACAATGTCGAAAGATGAAATTAATCAAATAGTGGGCTTTAAATTATCAGATGTTGAACATGATATTTTTGCAACAATAAACGACAAAATGTCATATGAAAAACAACTCAAAATTATGATTGATCGTCGAACCAATACTGGCTGGACAACAGGCGGACACACGGGTATTGATGTACAGGTATTTGCAACAGGTGCAGGCTCACAAGCTTTTAGTGGCCATCAAACCAATACTGATATAGCGACAAAAATCTTTTCCGTTTTATCAAAGCAATAAACTAGAACAAACAAACATCCTTGTAGCTAATTATCCTAGCTACAAGGATTAACTTAATCGTATGTAATAAAGTAAATCACCTGTCATATTACTTATCAAATATAGAAAAACACTAAATAATTTAGTGATAAAATGATAGGATAAAATTCATCAAACAGTAATAAAAACTCGAGGTAAATCAGTTGTCAAAAGTTCAAATAAACAGAGCCAATCAAGCAGTAACGGCACCAACTGGTAAAGTAAGAAAAAAAAACCAAGAAGTTATTTTAAAAGCCGCGGAGAAAGAGTTTCTTAAACACGGTTTTGAAGGTGCATCAATAAAAAGCATCGCTGAACAAGCCCAAATTCCTCGTGCAAATGTCCATTACTACTATAAAAACAAAGAAGCTATTTACGGTGATATTCTCTCTAGAATACTAGAGCTTTGGGATGACTCTATTATCGAGTCAAGTGACGATCCCTATACCGTATTAAGTGAATACATTAGAGCAAAAGTTCTGTTTGCCAAAACTAACGCTGAAGCTTCAAGAATTTTTGCTAGTGAAATGATTCATGGCGCTCCGAGACTAAAAGAGTACTTATCTACAGACTTTAAAATATGGATGGATAAAGTAACTGCCATTATTCAAAATTGGATAGATCAAGGGAAAATGGATGCTATTAATCCAATGTACTTATTGTTTTGTATTTGGGGCTCTACTCAACATTACGCTGACTTTAGCACTCAAGTTACCGCTGCAATGGGTAAAACCAAATTATCTAACCAAGATTTTGAAGAAGTTGCTGATACTTTGATTCAAATAATTTTAAAAGGTTGTGGGTTAATTAAATAGAAATATTTCAACAGAGCGTACTGGGTAACAAACAATCGAGAATATAGATTTTTCGCTACGACTTGACTAGCTATGCATTAATTAGGTGTACATACAGCGTTGAATAAAATCAAGCATCAAAATAGGTGTCTAGGAAATTAGGGACTTATCAGCGGCTATGGTGTATGAGTTCAATTGGACAGTTACCAGTCGCTATGAATGCAGAGTAGAAATGAAGTCAATGACTCTTATAAGATCAATGCTGCCAGTGGACTTTCATTTCAGAACGCTAATTTTTGCCAAGGAGTCGATCAAAGTAGAATTATGTTTGTGAATATCAGTCTCTAATCGTCATGACTTTTATAACCATACCAAATTGAATCACCCACACGTAAAACACAGAGATCAAACTCACCCATATCATTTTTAAAGAACTCAAATTCCGCCGTTTTATCAGTGAAAGATATAAAATGGTTTTCTTTTGTCATACTCAATAAACCAGCGGAATAAGTACGACGGTAATAAAGCCTATTGTCTTTTATACTTACCTCAAGGCTTGCAATCCCGTTCCTATAAGTACCAACATAATCGTCCAATTGCTCAGGTGTAAGTGGTATTTCATTTTTTAGGATTTCGTTCTGTTCATCTTTGCTACGAAAATAGCCAAGTTTTCTTTTTTTATCAGGTAATTGATCCAGTTTCATTTTTGTAAAATAAGGGGCTAGAACGTCATTAGGACTGTCATTGGTTGCCTTACCAATTAACAGTTGATAGATAGGAATTGGATGTCTTTGTTGCTCCGCTATTTCACGAAACCTAGATCTCTTGTCTTGATGACTCACGACCCAACCTAACGAAATTGGTACTTCTTCCATTTGTTCCACTAATTGGTCACCCATCGTTTTTGCGGCTTCTTCATTACCATTAAACAAAAGTAACCAAGCTTGCAGGGTGTTAATAACGGGATTTTCTGCATTGACAAATTGTTTTGCTCTTCGAAAATTTTCATCTAGCCCAACAACATTTCTGTCTAAAATATGTATCGTCGCCAAGACAACAGATGATAAATAATTATTGCCATTATTTTCCAGTATTTCGAATGCTTTTCTAGACTTTCCTTGTTCATAATAAAGGTGCGACAGAGCAACTAGTGATGTTGGTGAATACGGATTTAATTGATAGGCTCGCTCAGCAAGACTCAGTGCTATGTCATAATCGACTAAATAAAGGTAAGCAAGAGCAAGATAGGACAACGCTCGGGCGTTATCATTAATCAGTGGCAATACTCTGTCAATTTCCCCTAGGCCTTCTTGCCATTGATAATGATTAAAGGCCAACATTCCACCGTGCACAGCAATAAAGTAAAGGTTCTCTGGGAATAATGGTTGAGCAATCGCTAACCATTGTTCTATTCGGTTAAAAGCTTTGACTGGCGTGGTAACTGAAAAATGAAACAAAGTTGCGTCCAGCTGTGTTTCTATAAGGATTTCCCAGGCTTCAACGAATTCGGGTGATAACTGCACCGCTTGTTCAAAAAAAGTAATGGCAAGCGCGAGTTCAGCTGGCAGCATACGGTTTCGGTGCATCAAGCCTTTCAAGTAAGCTTCATAGGCTGCTGGGCTTATGTCAGCAGATATACTTTTGGGTACGTAGTTAATGAGGCTCGGTATTCGGTTCTCTCCTTGGGAAATGAGTTGCAGCTTTATTTCTTTAACAATACTGGCCGCAATTTCTTCTTGAACATCAAACAAGTTTTCAATACTTCTATCATATTGATTTGACCAAAGATGCGTACCCGTGGGTGAGTCTATAAGTTGTGCTGTGATCCTTAACTTTTCACCGAACCTCCTGACACTTCCTTCAAGAAGATGTGTTGCACTTAAAGCTTTACCTATGAGTTTGCCATCAACTTGTTTGCCTTTGAACTGAAAGGATGATGTTCTAGAAACAATTGAAAGATTGGTTTGGCGTACCAATGTATTGATTATCTCTTCTGAGATCCCATCACTAAAATGTTCATTGCTTTCATCATTACTCATATTAACAAACGGAAGCACAGCAATGCTTGGGCCTTTTGTTAAATCTATTGTAGGTAAAACTTCAGATTTGTGGTTGTCTGGATTTTGTTGGTTATTGGAATTGAGGAGATCAATATTTTCTTGAAAGAATAATGGTTGCAGTAGTATTACTAAAACAACAATAGCGCTAATTACACTAAAAAATTGTAGCCTGATATTTTTTTTCTTGCTGATTAATTTTGCCTGTGAATTCTCATTAACAGCCGTAACAGCCGGTATTAATCTGAATCCTTGTCCATGTAATACCTCTATATAAGTAGGGTGAGATGCGTCATCATTTAAGGAATTACGTAATAGTTTTATACGTTGGGTGATATTTTCGGGGCTAACAACTCGTCGCTCTCCCCAAACCTTGTCGATTAGTTCATCTTGTGAAATGTGATTAGGTGAAGATTCAACTAAAACGTTAAGTAGGTTAAAACTTAACTTCGACAGCTTAATATTTTCATCGCCGCGGTTTAGTTGCCGCTTTCCCTGATCTAATTGCAGATCGTCAAATTGATAAATCATAGTTTTATTTTAACGAATCCTAAATTTTTATTGTAGATCTGCCGTATGAGTTATCACTCATTATTTTGATCTGATTTAAAACATAGTAGTAGAGAACGCAATATTAAGGAAACTATCATTAAGTTTTTATAAAATTCAACTAGGGTGGTCAAAAAAGTAAAATTGAACAAAAAGCACTTTAGTTAAGAGTGCATCTCTTTTATTAACATTAAAGGTAGTGAATTTCTTAGGTCAACAGAGTTTCTTGATTGTGATGAGCTGGATTCACGATGAATGGTACTTATTAAAAATAAAATCAATAAGTAAATGTTGCAGATTAAAACAGAAAAGTTCGAACTTCGGCCTTTTTGAAGATAAAAACCCGATGATTAGTCGGGCTTTTCTAACCGTGTATTTCAAGTACTGTGTTATTTACTTTAATCTGATGTTTGTCTCGCAAGACCAATCATTATTTTTAGCTAAACATTTATAATTAGTGTTTAACACTTGTCTTTCACCTGTAGATGTATTTTCCAATACACCATGAAGATTCAATCCCTCGGTGTTTGCATTTTTACCATCCGATGTCCACCAGAAATAATCATTATTACGGTATATAAGGTCTGATGTTCCAGATGCTATTGAATAATTTAGAAAGTCGCTGCAGAGTCCAACACCAGCATATTTAAAGACATAAGTTTTGACATCATCTGCTTTTGACAAAATATTGGCAGAAATAAGATCACTTGGATTATTTACCTGTTGAGTCTGCCAATTGTCCATATCAAGATTGCCACCTTCGCAGAGTGCTTCCATATCGCCACCAAAAGCAATAACTAAATCTCTCTTTTCATCAATAAAATATATAAAAGATTGATTAACCCCCCTCCAAATTGTGGCTCCTGAACCATTAGGTTTTTCAGCCATGGTCAAGCCACTCATAAGTATTGAACTTGTTATAATAATGCATTTAATAGTGTTATTTTTAAACATTGTGTTGTCTCCTTGACATACAATTGACATGAAGCAAGCGAAGTACCTGATTCTCTGACAAAAACCAGATTAGTTCTTTATTAAATTTCAAAGGTGAAAACAAGGTGAAATTTTCATTAAATTCACCTGAATATTTCATAAAACCACTAGTACTGTGCGGTAATAACTTAAATTTCAACAAACGAGTAGAATGTGCTTGTCTAGGGTGATCTCTACTGCCTGATGTGCGAGGTCCCTTTCATATTTAATCCCATCAACAATAAGCCTAAACCGTTTATTTAAGACATCTACCATAGGATTAGTTAGGTCTTTAATTAGCGACAAGGTTAAGTGTGACAAGATTAAGTGTGACAAAAATAACGCCCTAACTACTTGGTTATTAAAGCTGTGATTAAAGGGGATATTTGCTAATTTCATGTATTGAAAGTGGTACAGACGTTTTGACCTAATGCTAGGTCGCATTGACATATTCTATCTGTTTATCTTCTGGGTATTGTATGTTTAACTAGAAATTCAAAAAAGATGGTATAACCACCATATTGCGATTAAATATTAAGTTAACGTTTGTTTTCATAGCCAACCGTACTTTTATCGCTTTAAAATAAAAAATGAATACTGTGGAGAGTATAATGAGCAAGGCTGGTACTTTTATTGCCAGTGATGGCACTATTTATGTGGATCACAAGCGTTACTTTTGGTGGTTTTCTCTGCTAATACCCGGTGCAGCTGTAGCTGGTCCTTTATTATACTTGGTTTTTAACCATGAATTTTTGCTCTGGTTGTTTTTTATTTTAGTCTATACCATATTTCCTATTATTGATTACGTAATGGGAGAAGATAGCAGCAACCCTCCAGAGTCTGTCATCCCCTTACTTGAGTTGGATCCATTTTATCCCTTAATCACCCGCATGAACGTCCCTGTAGTGATAGCATCTTTTATATTTTGTGCCTGGTTTGTCTCCAGTAACCAACTCAGTTTGTCAGGTTATTTAGCGGTTGCCCTACTAGCAGGAAGCATAGGTGGGCATGGTTTAAATATTGGCCACGAATTAGGCCATAAAAAGCACAAGTTTGATATATGGTTGGCTAAAATTGTACTAGCACCTGCAGCATACGGTCACTTTACCATAGAGCATAACCGCGGCCACCATAAACACGTCGCCACACCAGAAGACCCAGCATCAGCAAAAATGGGTGAAAGCATTTATTTTTTTGCCTTAAGAGAATTGCCAGGGGCAATTTTACGTGCCTATAAAATAGAAAAAATGCGCATGAAAAAAGCCGGCAATCCTGCTTGGTCATTGAAAAATGAATTCTTGCAAGCCTTTTTAATGACTTTCACTCTTTTCGGTTGCCTAATTATATGGTTAGGCTCAGGTGTTGTACCTTATTTAATCATTTGTGCCTTTTGGTCTATGTGGCAGCTCACATCTGCCAACTATGTCGAGCATTATGGTTTGTTGCGACAGAAACTGCCTAGTGGACGTTATGAGCGTCCGCAACCACATCATAGCTGGAATAGTAATCATATATTCTCAAACTGGGCGCTGTTCCACTTGCAACGACACTCAGATCATCATGCAAATGCAACGCGCAGTTATCAGTCTTTACGCCATTTTAGCGGATTACCTACATTGCCAAGTGGTTATTTTGGCATGTATGTCGTTGCCTACATTCCCTTGCTATGGTTTAAAGTGATGGACAAACGACTGCTGAAAGTGACTGATGGCGATTTTGAAAAAATTAATGTGTTGGAGCAAAAACGTGAGAAATTAATTATAAAATATCAATCTGCCCATAGAGAGGCTTTATTGAAATAAACACTGTTAAACACTTTGCCGTAATAGAAGTCGCTGTGATTTAAACTTTAATGATCGATATGGTGGCTAAATGGACTATTTATTGTGATAACAATCTTGCCTAAATTAGCTCGGCTTTCTGGCTTAATCATCATATTCAAATTAATACTTAATTATTAATCTCATACCTTTCAACTAGTCAAATATGGATGATATTTTTGAAATCCCATATCTTCATCTACAGTGGTACTTTGAATATAGAATTAGCATTAATCAACTGACTTATAAGTGTTTTTTATACGGTTTGATGGTGAGTTTTATTATTCATCCTATCGATTTTACTAGGTTGTATAAATAAAAAGGCTACTCATTCTAATGAGTAGCCTCAATTTAATTTAATAGCCCTGATAGATTAGGGTTTTATCTATATTTAATAGTAATCCAATGACACTTCAATAACTAATGAAGTTGCTCTGGATATAACGCTTCCATTGTTAACGTAACATCACTGTAATGGCGCTCTCCACGTAAACGTATATACCAAGTTCCTGAAGTGGGTAATTCCATTACGCAGCTCTCTTCATTGCCTTCTTGCATAGGTCGGCAATCAAACTTCTGAGTATTAGGTTTTTTTCCTTCACTTACGTATAGGTCAACATTACCTTCACCACCGGTGATCGTGGCAGTAAAGCTTACTGATGTCTTTGGAACTTCAAATTCAAAAGTTGTCCAGCGTGCGTTGGTGCCTAAGTTAGTGTGAGTTTCCTTAACTGAAATTAATGGGGTAACGCCATTAATTTCAATCACTACAGGGTCGTGATCAGATGCTCGGTACGCATCACTGTTATACATACTATATAACTGTTCATCATTTTTATATTCTGTATTGTAATCCAAAATAACAGGCTCATCGGCATTGATATGCCACTCAGTTAAATCAACGACTTTTTCAGTTAATGAAGCAGAAGCAAGAGCATGATCCAAAGTACCTATTTCTCCCTTATAAGCATATGAATAAGCCATATCTCCAATAAATTTTTGAGCTAGATTTGTATAACCCGCACTTTCAATTGTTGTTACCGGATCTTCTTTGCTATACGCATTCAAGTCACCAATGATCAATACATCTTCATCGACAATACCGGTAGGAGATTGAGCTAACCAATCATTAATAGCTTGTGCAGCCTGAACACGGCGTAAGTTATAACAACCTTGACCGTCAAGTTTATCTTCGTTTTCTACTCCACCACTGCTTGAACAGCCTTTAGAGCGGAAATGATTTATTGCTACAGTTAGACGCTCACCCGTTTCAATAGCTCGAAAAGTTTGCACCATTGGTGGACGGTTATGGTATTCAAATGGCCAGCCAGTTAAATAAGCAGTAGTACCAAATTCAGCTACTGCTTTGTCGTTGTAAATTATCGCCACTTTAATGCTGTCACCACCTAATTTCTCGATGCCAGTTTCTGCATCAGCTGGAATATGTGGATTAACAAAGCTGTAATGTACATCAGTAGGCGCTACAGCATTCAAGCCATTAACTAAATCCTGTATGGCACTGTGCTCACCAAAACCATCATTTTCCATTTCAAGTAAACCAATAATATCGGCCTTCATAGTGGAAATAGCACTGATTGTTTTACCACGCTGACGTTCAAATTCTTCAGCTGTATCTGCACCTCGAGGCGTTGGGAACCCACCGCCTAAGCCATCGCCGTTGTAATAATTCAACACATTGAAACTTGCTATACGTAAGTTACCTTCAGACAATTGAGGCGCAGCCTTTCTTGCATTGCTGCTAATAAAACTAGGCTCTTCAACAGGTATAATACGGTAGTTACCGTAACTATAATCAACTACCCCCGTTATATTATTTACCGTATCCCCTGCGCGCAAAGTATTTGAAGCAGACAGACCGCCAGTAGGATAAATTATCTCGGCCGGATTAGAACCATTAATGCCATCATCAAGAGTTATTCTATTTAGCGCATTGCTCGCGGCTAGATTGCTGTACTCAACTGAACCAGGTTGATGTAGATTGGTTGGCACATAAACACGACCATTTGATAAAGCGACTTCACCGTAACGGCCTAAACTGTAATTATCAGTAACCGTTAAAGGACTTGTAGAAGTAATTAACATACCTTCGATGCTTTCTCTAGCTTCACTCGAGCTAAAAGGCAAAGTAATGTTTGTTGCTAATACGCTGTCAACACCACAAAATAGAGGTTGTTCTGTTGAGTTGATCTGTGTTTTCCCATAACTTTCAGAAATATTACCTATAACCCGAACAACACTGCCTTCTTCAGGGTATTCGCCATTAGACATGGCCACAAATATACCTTCTGAGCTGAGTGGATTTTCATCTTGATCAATTAACTCTTCTTGCATAAAGAAGCCATTGATTGCAGGAAAACTACCCGTTACAACACCTTCAATAATATGAGTTTCGCCTACGAATGGAGAAGAAAACTCTGCACTTTGTACTGCACTAATCAAGGTTGCCGGATCAGCACAAATACCTATAAGACTAATAGGCTCTTCATCACCGCCACTTTCATGACTACCAATAAAGTCTAAAGTGTTGTTTGCATAGCCATCCCATTCCAATGAGGGATCAAATGCATCATCTATAATGATATCACCAGAGGTTACTGAGACTTTGCGAACCAAAGTGTTATCTTTAGTGCTTTGTAAATCACTACCCCATTGAGAGCCAGGATCTTCACCAACACGACCTAATGAATCGATGACCACACCATCTTTATACAAAACATAAGCATCGTCACCGTTATGACTAATAGAATTTGTAAGTTGATCGGCAACATCAAGTATTGCACTAGCTGCACCGCTATTGGCAATAACGTACACACTATTGGCAGGGATGACACCTTCAAGATCAATCATTGAAGCTGTGGTGCTACCATTAGTAAATCGGCCCAATTGATAATTACTTATACTCAAGTCTATGTCAGCAGATGAAGGGTTATAAAACTCTATCGCTTTGTTATAACTACTGCCTTCAATATATTCAGAAATGAAAATTTCAGGATTAATCACTGAATGCAGACCTAAATCAGAAAACTCATCTTTGCCAAATCCGGTCCATTGTTGTGATGGTTCAAATTCATCATCGATAATTGTATCACCAGCTACTACCGTATCGTTACGACGCAAGGTATTGTCTTTGGTAGTAAAAGTATCACTTCCCCAAGCTGAACCGGGATCTTCACCGACATGGCCAAAAGAGTCGATAGCTTCGTTATCTTTGTATAACACATAAGCATCATCACCATTGTGACTGAGCGAGCCACTTAATTGATCGGCAATATCAAGTACTGCAGTTGAAGCTCTTGAATTAGCAATAACAAATGTGCCATTTGCAGGAACAATACCGTTTAGGCCAATCATTGAGGCTGTGGTACCACCATTACTGAAGCGGCCTAACTGGTAATTGTCGGCAGCTAAATCTATTTCAGTAGTTGACGGATTGAACAGCTCTAACGCTTTGTTATAACTGCTGCCTTCAACATATTCAGATATAAACAGTGTACTTGATGAAGAAGGTGTCTCGCCACCAGTATCTCCACCGCCAGTATCTCCACCACCGGTATCACCACCGCCGGTATCACCACCACCAGTATCACCGCCGCCAGTATCACCACTTCCGCTACACTCTTGTGCACTATATAGAAGGTTTACCCACTCAGGATGGTCAGTGAAAGGATTACGGTTACCTTGATATTCATAGATTCGGCTATTTCTGTTTTGCTCTGTGGCATCTACAGGATCAGCGGTATGCCATTCAAGTAATCGACATAAACGACCAAGGGCACTCTCACCAACAGCGCTTAGGCGATCAACAACTTGCAAATCTGGTGTCGCGTCAAACCCTTCATAACGGGTATCCATATAAAAAACCATGCGAGCAGCATCCCCCTTAACCGAGTCGCGAGGTTCAAACGAATCATTGTCTACTCTATTTGCAGGGGCTTCAGAAAGTGGTGAATCACTATTATCAAAATCAAGGTTACCTCGAGATGAATTTATCGAAATATCAGTAGGTCTTAGATGATGGATATCAGTGTAGGCTTCTAGACTTGAGCTCGGAAAACCGTGACTTTTTGGCCAAACATGTTCGCGATTCCAGTTATCAGGGTTTGTGCTTTGTGTGCCACTGCCATTTGACATTTTAGCAAGTGAAATGCCGCTATAAAATAGAACGACATTATTAGTGTTTGCCGGATCCTCATCGGTTTGAGTTAACGCCGACCAGACCTCAGAATACGATAAATTCTTGTGGTTTTGGCTGATAGCTTCAGTTATTTTTGTTTTAATTTCACTAGCAGTCAAATTATTGTTAACCGCTGTAATCGCATCCGCATAATAAGTTGCATCGTCAAAAGTTGCTGAATCAGCAACTTTATCTAATGGCGGACAATTAAAACAAGCATCCGTAATATCACTAGCTTGGGCTAGAGATGCACAGAAATATGCAAAGAGTATGGGGGACTTTAGTTTCATTATTATTCCTTGTTGATAGTATTTTTTTTAGTATTTCATGATTAAATGTCAAAAGGATTACAACCCTTAATACTTCATCACGTCAAATCAACTTCATATGTATCGCGCCAAAATATCTCATAACTTAACCATATGGTCAAATTTTAATCCGATCAATTCGAAGAAATATAGATCTATAGAGCCACTTAATAAAGCGAATAAAATATACGATTGATAAAGAGAGTTATTACCTGACCAATTACAAAGGATTTAATCTGACTGATTATTATTACTTTACGTTCAGGTGTGTAGAAATTTAATAAGTAATGTGAACTAGTGAATTTATCTGTTTTAGGTGTTATTTTATTATGATTAGAAATTAATTACCTCTTAGAGCAAATTCTTTTGATGATTAACCTACATGTCATGTGAACATTCTATATAGAAGGTAAATTGATAAATTATAGAAGTGACAATATATACACAGTTTGAGTGTCATTTTAATGATCTATGGGGAAGTATTAGGAACAGCTTTGAATTATATTATTCTAAGGAGGCTAACACTGATTTATGCAGCTTGATTTGTTAGTATTAATTACTGAAGGTAAAAAGTAGAAAAACCAAAGACAAAGTGGAACAAAATTGAATTCAAACACACCAACAATTTTATGGCACGATTATGAAACGTGGGGCATATCCCCAAAGTTTGATAAGCCTTCTCAATTCGCCGGGATTCGTACCGATCTTGACTTAAATATCATTGACGAACCTGAGATGTTTTATTGTCAGCCGCCTGTAGATTATTTGCCTAATCCAGAAGCTTGCTTAGTTACTGGAATAACGCCGCAAAAAGCACAACTCGAAGGCTTAACCGAAGCAGATTTTTCTGCTCGTATTCATACCTTGTTTTCTTCACCTAATACCTGTGTTGCAGGTTATAATAATATTCGTTTTGACGATGAAGTTACCCGTTATCTACTTTATCGTAATTTTTACGACCCTTATGGGCGAGAATGGCAAAATGGTAATAGCCGTTGGGACATTATTGATTTGGTTAGAGCGTGTTACGCACTTCGTCCAGAAGGTATTGAATGGCCAACGGTTGAACGTGATGGTAAACAAGTGGTCAGTTTCCGTTTAGAGTTACTAACAAAGGCTAATGGCATTGATCATGAAGCTGCGCATGATGCAATGAGTGATGTATACGCTACTATCGCCATGGCCAAACTTATTAAAGACAAACAACCCAAACTTTATGATTTCATATTTAACTTAAAAAATAAACGCCAAGTTGCAGAGTTAATTGATGTTTATAATATGACGCCTATTGTGCATACCTCCTCTAAAGTATCTTCAGACCATGGCTGTACCAGTTGGTTTGCTCCTATTGCTTATCACCCTACTAATAAAAATGCCGTTATTGCTGTTGATTTAGCCAGAGACCCTACTCCACTATTTGAATTAAGTAGTGATGAAATACAAGCACGATTATATACCCGACATGATGACTTAGCTCCTGATGAGTTACCAATTCCTGTAAAGCTTATTCATATTAATAAGTGCCCTGTAATTGCACCGGCTAAAACATTATTGCCTGAAAACGCCAAGCGACTTAATATTCCTCGAGAGCTATGCTTAACAAATTTATCACTGCTTAAATCTCATGACGAACTAAGAGATAAACTCAGCGATGTATTTTCAGAGGAATATGATAATTCAAAACCTGTTGATCCCGAACAAGCACTTTACAGTGGCAGTTTCTTTTCACATGGTGATAAAGCGCAAATGGATATTTTACGTGAATTGCCACCAGAGCAACTAGGCAGCCACCCTTTTCAGTTTCAAGATAAACGCCTTAGCGTAATGTTATTTCGTTATCGTGCTAGAAATTACCCGTTTACACTAACTAGTGAAGAACAACAAAAGTGGCAGCAGTATTGTAATAACAAATTACAGTATGGTGAAAAGGGATTATTGAGCATGGAAGAGTTTATGCAAAAAATTGAAAACCTAGCCCACGAGCATGAAAATAACAAACCAAAAATGGCTGTATTAAAAGCTTTATTTGACTATGTTCAAGGGTAAGATTCACTGCTAATAAAGTAGCTAGCTTTGATAAAATAAATAAAAGTTAGTCTATACTTAACCTTTATATTTAAATTTGATTATATGGTTGCTGCCATGGTCATTAATTATTTTAGTAAGTTAAGTACACGGCTTTTTGCACCGTTAGTGATAGTTATTATTTTTGTTTTTATTATATTAATGACTTACGTGCCGAGTGTTACAAAAGAGCAGGCAATAAATACGGCTATTTTATCTGCTGAAAGTACCGTGAAACAATATAAAGCCATTCGTGGATACTATACTCAAAATATTATCAAAAAGATCACCGCCGGTACCGAATTCAAGCCACATTACGATCATAAAAATCAGCAGAAAAATATTCCATTACCTGCGACTTTTATTCATGATATTAGTGATGAATTTTCTAAAAAAGGCATAATTTCACTTAAACTGTATAGCCCTTTCCCATTCCCAAATCGTCGAAGCAGAACCTTAGATACTTTTGGAAAATCGGCTTGGCGAGAGCTCAATTTAGAACCTCAAAAAACTTTTTCATCGGTAGAGAACATTTCAGGAAAACAAACCGTTAGAGTTGCTGTTGCCGATACTATGATGGCTCAAGGATGTGTTGATTGTCATAATAATCATCCTGACACACCTAAAACTGGCTGGCAGTTAAAAGATGTTCGAGGCATTCTTGAAGTCCAAATCCCTATTGAGAAACAGCTCAATGCTGCTAGTAGCTTAAATAATACTATTACCATAATTGTTGTCAGCACGTTATCTGCAACCATAGGGTTGTTATTCTTTATGTTTCGTCAACTCATTTCAAATCGACTCAGAAGTGTGAACATTGCACTAAATGAAATAGCGGATGGCGATGGTGATTTGAGTCAACGGTTAGACGAAGAGCCAAGAGATGAAATTGGCTGTATTGCCGTAGCTTTAAACCACTTTATGAAACAATTATCTAAAGCGTTAAAACAAATTAATAATCAAGTTGAACAATTAGTTCAATCAACAGCCACCATGGAGTCTATTTCTCAGCAAACACAAAACGGTGCAGAGCAACAAAATACTGCCACAAAGTTAATTGCTTCTTCTATGGCTGATATGACAACATCAACACAAGACATGGCTACCATCGCAGCCAACACCGCAGAAAATTCACAGAAAACTAAAGATGAGTCATTTCATGGCAGCAAAATTGTCGAGCAAAACTTAAAGTCTGTTGATGAACTATCAAATATGATGAAAGAAGTAGCTGATGTGGTTAAAAATGTTGAATCTGATAGTCAAAACATAGGGGGCGTACTTGAAGTAATTAAAAGTATTGCCGAACAGACAAATTTGTTGGCATTAAATGCAGCCATAGAGGCAGCCCGAGCAGGTGAACAAGGTAGAGGGTTTGCAGTTGTCGCTGATGAAGTAAGAACGTTGGCAAGTCGCACACAAGATGCTACTCAAGAAATAAATAAAATGATAGAGCAATTACAGTTGGGGTCTAAAAATGCAGTCGCTACCATAGAAATGGGTAATAAAAGCATAGAGCTAAGCGAGAAAAAAGCAATTGAAACTAATGAGATGATTAACAGTATAGGTCAATCAATTACTAACATACAGAGTCAGAATATGCAGTTATCAGATGCCGCAAGTGCCCAAGAAAACATCAGTAAGGAGATTAATACCAATATTGATAATATTAAAGAGGTTTCACATAGTACCAATGAAAGTACTGAGCATTTATTAACATTGGCAGCTGAGATAAATGAAGCAGTTAATAGCATTAACGAGCAACTACAAAAGTTTACTCATTAAGCTAAGCATTATCATCTGAATTGATATGAATAGTATTCAAAGTCATGGCATAGTGTTGTTTGTGGTTTTATTGATTTTTAGTAGAGATGAACTTAAAAGCAAACCCGCAAATTAACCCCTTAAGTTAAACAATTTAAACTGAGGCAAATAAGCTAAAAGCAAGCTAGGCATAAGAAAGTATTAAATATTTCCAATTTATGCCTGCTTAGATTATAGATATTTCCCTACTTTTTAAAACGTGATATCAAGCTAGATGTATCCCAACGATTTCCGCCACTTTCTTGGATTTCCTGATAGAAACCATCCACCATATCAGTCATCGGTAATTGAGCATCTGATTTTTTTGCTTCTGCAAATGCAATAGCTAGATCTTTACGCATCCAATCAACAGCAAAACCAAAGTCGTATTCACCAGCAAACATGGTTTTATAGCGGTTTTCCATTTGCCACGAGCCTGCAGCGCCTTTGGCAATAGTTTCAACTAGTGCATCAGGATCTAACCCCACCTTTTCAGCAAAATTGAAGCCTTCTGCTAAGCCTTGAACAACACCGGCAATACAAATTTGATTAACCATTTTGGCTAATTGTCCGCTACCTACAGGTCCCATTAATTTACTAAATTTTGCATACGCATCCATTACCGGAGCAACTCTATCAAAGTCGATTTCATTACCACCAAGCATTACCGTTAATACACCATTTTCAGCGCCCGCTTGACCACCCGAAACAGGTGCATCTAAAAACAATTTTCCTTGCTCATTAGCTACTAAAGCAAGTTCACGAGCAACGTCGGCGGAAGCAGTAGTATGGTCAACAAAAATAGCGCCTTTTGTCATTCCCGATAAAATACCATCATCCCCCAATGATACTTGACGAACATCATCATCATTGCCCACACAACAAAATACAATGTCGCAATCTAATGCTGCTTTAGCTGGTGTTTTTGCAAAACTCCCACCGAACTCCGCTTGCCATTGTTCAGCTTTTGCTAACGTGCGGTTATATACACAAACATCGTGACCTGATTTTTGTAAATGCCCTGCCATTGGGTAACCCATAACACCAAGACCAATAAAAGCTACTTTCATTTCTTTACTCCTGAACTAATGAGATCTCTATCTTTTAATGAGATTTTACTTTTTGAATTACATAATTTAGTTACATTGTTTACTTATTATGAGTGTACTTAATTTTAAGCATTTGCTCTACTTACTTTGCTTTTCTAGCAGCAATAAACTATATTGTGCACAATATAGTTTTACACAATAACTATCAATTAATACTTCTAAAATTACAAACCAAATCTGGAGAAGCATATGACCAACACAGTTTATCAATTTAGCGCTTATAACAATAAAAATGAAACCGTTGAACTCAATAATTATCAAGGTAAAGTTTTGCTTATTGTTAATACAGCAAGTGCTTGTGGGTTTACTCCGCAATATAAAGGTTTACAAACACTTTACGCTGACCATCAAGCCCAAGGATTAGAAGTATTAGCCTTTCCTTGTAATCAGTTTAAGCAACAAGAACAAGGCACTAATGAAGAGATTCAACAGTTTTGTGATTTACAATTTAATATTAAATTTACATTATTTGATAAAATTGATGTCAATGGTGACAATGCCCACCCACTTTTTACTTTTTTAAAAGCACAGGCCCCAGGTCTTTTAGGCTCAAAAGGAATAAAATGGAATTTCACTAAGTTTTTAGTTAACCGTAAGGGTGAAGTTATAAAGCGTTATGCGCCAACAACTAAACCAGAAGATATTGAGTCAGATATTAAAGACTTGCTAACAGAGTAAGAGGCATCATGAAAAAAAATGATGTTAATAACAATTTAAAGTTAGAAAAGCAGTTATGCTTTCGACTTTATAGCTTAAATAAGAAGATGAATAGATTGTATGCTCCTGTGTTAAAGGATCTGTCACTGACCTACCCTCAGTATTTAGTGATGTTGGTTTTGTGGGATCGCCCTGATCCGGTCTCCATTAAAAAACTGGGTCTACAATTAGACCTTGATACAGGTACGTTATCGCCATTGCTAAAAAGATTGGAAAAACAAACATTAATCAATCGTTGTAGAAGTAATGAAGATGAACGGATTGTAGAAATACAACTTACTCAAGCAGGTACTCAACTTAAAGATAAAGCTCAAGGAATTCCAGAGAAAATGTTTAGCATTACAGGTTTTACCCCTGAACAGTTAAACACTTTAAACCAACAATTGGATCTACTGCTAAAGAACATCAGTTAACGATAAGCGATATGAAGAATATTTTCATATCACTTTTTATTTATTAAGGTCTACTGATCAAACAAAGTATCGTGAAGCTTTTCAACCACTTTATTAGCATCTACTTCATTAACTAAAAAACACAAATTATTTGCACTTGCGCCATGGCAAATCATTCTAATATTTACATCATCAATTGCTTCAAAAATACTACGACCGATACCATTTGTTGAGTTTAATTGATTACCAATTACGGCTACAAGTGATAAACCATGCTCAACAGACACTTCACAAAGCTGTTCTAGCTCTTGTACTACCGTGCTAGTAATTAGCGCTTGTGTTGATCCTGTTGGATTATCAAATGTTAAAGCAACACTAATTTCGCTGGTGGTAATTAAATCAACACTTAATTCATGTTTAGCTAAAATAGCAAAAACTTTAGCTAAGAAACCACTGGCATGTAGCATTGCAGGGCTTTTAACCGTAACTAGTGTTTGTTCACGTCGAAGTGCAATTGAGCGATACGTTGGATTAGATTCAACCTGCTGTTTAATTTGTGTACCACCTTTTTCAGGCTCTTTACTTGAACCAACAAACACTGGAATATTATGACGCATGGCTGGAATAAGCGTCGCTGGATGTAATATTTTTGCGCCAAAAGTAGCCATTTCAGCAGCTTCACCAAAACTTATTTCATTAATGGCTCTTGCTTGTGAGGTTATACGTGGATCGGTAGTAAAAATGCCAACAACATCAGTCCAAATAGCTAACTCGTTAGCATTGAGAGCTTCAGCTAATAAAGCTGCACTATAATCAGAGCCACCACGACCTAAAGTCGTGGTGTTTCCTAAACCATCCTGACCAATAAAACCTTGAGTGACAATAACGGTAGTGGCTAACTTATCAGCTAATACCGTTTTAGCTTGGTGTTTAACTTGCTCAATATCAACCACTGCCTTGCCGTATAAACTATTAGTTTTCATTACCTGTCGAACGTCAAAACACTGAGCTGAAATAGCTAAACTTTGTAAAACTTCTGTGAATAACAGTGAGCTGAACTGTTCACCAAAAGATAAAATGGTATCTGATGTTTGTGCGCTATAACTTTGCGACTGTTTACTTGCTTGATCAGCTAACTCAGCTAATAAGCCAGAGATAACTTGATTTAATTGGCTTTCATTAGCTAGATGTTGGCTAATATTAAATTGAATTTTTCTGATACTTTCGATAATAGATAATTGTTCATCTTGAGCAATATTTGCTTGGCTAAGACGAACTAATTGATTGGTAACACCAGAGCTTGCCGAAACAACAACGACACGAGTAGCTGAACTTTTTTTGATAATTTGCGCACATCGGCACATCGCTTGATAATCAGCGACACTGGTGCCACCAAATTTTGCGACAATTAGATTTGAATGGTTTTCATTAAACACTTTTTCTGTAAGCATTAATTATTCTCCCTAATTAGCTGACAACGTCATGTTATTTACATGATAATGTAAGTTGTAGGCTAAAAAAACACAAGGAAGAGCATGACTGAACCGTTAGGCTTGCATAAAAGCAGAGTGACTAAACATTTTCAGCCAGAAGCTCTCCACCTTTTATTAATTGTCTTCAATTAATAATATAATCAGGTGACAATCCTAGGGATTCAACCCCAGTAACCGAATAACATATGCCACACATACATTTATCCTCGGCGATAATCCCCCTCAAAAACAGTCAATGGAATTGTGGCTCCTCGTGTTTTCTACCTAGACATCGCACCTCTTCTGGTATTGATAGCTACAAAATCAACCTTGTAGTTATCAACGCGCCTATTAAACCTTATCTTAACTACAAATACAATAGACTTTTAGACGTCTGTTTAAAATAATTAGAATAAAACTCTTGGATAAAATATATTGACAAGATTCATCAACAAAAGCTTGTTATGATAGATGGATCTTAACAGTTTTATTGAATACTCTTATGGACTTATTTCTTCTTAAAAAAATCATCTCCCAATTTTTAATGCCTATAAATATCATTGTATTTTTACTGCTTTTGGCGCTTATATTTCATAAGAAAAAGCCTAACTTAAGTTTTAAATCTTTGTTGATTGCCACATTAATACTTATCGTATCTACTGTGCCGCCCATTACAGATCCTTTAATGTCGTTAATAGAAGATGATTATGAAGCTTTCACTATTGCTGATAAACCCGTTGATTACATTGTGGTATTAGGGTGCGGCCATACAACAGATTATGCTTTGCCAGCGACAAGCCAGCTTAAGGTTTGTTCATTACAGCGCTTGGTAGAAGCTATTCGCATTTCAAGACTACATCCTGAAGCTAGATTAATCATGTCTGGTTTTAGTAGTAATGATCCTACACCTAATGCTGAAAAAATGAAGCAATCGGCCATGCTGTTAGGAATTAAAGAAGAAAAAATTATTACCGAAAGCTTTCCAAAGGATACTGAAGAAGAAGCAGAGTTGATTGCCCCAAGAGTGATAAATACAAATGTGGTATTAATCACTAATGCCGATCATATGCCCCGCTCAATGAAATATTTTCAAGCTAACGGCATAAACCCCATTGCTGCACCAACAGGTTACTGGGTAAAAGATGCTGAAGGTAAAAAAACGTGGAGTTACTATTTGCCTGATGCTAAAAAACTACATCAAACAACAACCGCTTGGTATGAAACCTTAGGCCGTGTCGTTCAATGGTTTAAAGCGAAATTTTAGCGAACTACCCAAACGCTTAAAATAACAAGTATAATTGCTGTAATTTATACAGGGTTATCAATATCGATAAACTCGACATTAACGCCATATGTTTTAGTTAAGTGCTCTCCTATTGCTTTAACGCCATATCGCTCAGTAGCATGGTGCCCGGCAGCAAAAAAGTGTATATCCATTTCTTTGGCGACATGTGTGGTTTTCTCCGACGCTTCGCCACTAATAAAGGCATCAAAACCTTGCTCTGCAGCGAGTTCAATATAGCCTTGACCTCCGCCAGTACACCATGCAACACGACGAATGCTCTTATTAGAATTGGGAGAGATATGTAAACATTGCCTGTTAAGTTTTTCCGTTAGTCGGGCACTTAACTCCTCACCCGTTATTGCCTGAGGGAACTCACCATGAATAGCTACACTTAAAGGGTTGCCTATTTCAAGTGGACCTTTAATCTCAATATTCAATAACTTAGCTAACTGCACGTTATTACCATATTCAGGATGAACATCTAACGGTAGATGATATGCAAACAAATTAATGTTATTTTCTATCAGGGCTTTAATACGCTGATATTTCATGCCTCGTATAACATACGACTCATTTTTCCAAAAATAACCATGATGTACTAAAATTGCATCTGCACTTTTAAGTACAGCCTGTTCAATTAACTCTTGAGTAGCGGTAACACCCGTCACAATTTTATTAATTTTAGCTGCCCCTTCTACTTGTAAACCATTTGGGCAAAAATCTTTGATTAATTCTGGCTTTAATAACTCATTTAATATTTGTTCTAATTCATTTGATAACATAATAATTTTTACTTCTGTGATAACTATTTTTTAAGGTGAGTTGAGTTCATCGTTGGTACTTTTACTGGTTGAAATTTAGGTCTGAGTTTCCACTTAGGCTTAACTGGCGTTAGTGGTAAAACTCTTTTTTTTGCGATAATAATATACACAGAGCCTAAGCTAGATAAATAATTATTAGCAAAATCTCGCCAATGACGAGCAATAGAGCCTTCACTAACTTTTCCAGCCAATGTACTGTGTAAACAACGTTGGTCTGATAATATTTCAAAGCCCATTAAGTGTAGCCAATCTTTAATCCGCATTGGAGAAAAGAATCGCTCATTCCATGGAGACTGCTTTGAACGATAGGGTAATAATCGGTTAAGCCCAGCCAAACTAAAGGGATTGAACCCTGTAATTACTAGATAGCCATTGGGGATTAGTACTCTGTTAGCTTCTCTTACAACATGATGTGGGTCTAAAGAAAACTCTAAAGCATGGCTTAATAAACACACATCAACACTATGCTCTAATAAAGGTAAATCGTCTATATCAGCGATCACTTGTCCGTATTTAGGTGTTTCTCCCTGAGTATGAGAAATTGTCATTTGATGTTTAATTGCAGAGTTAGCTGTATTAATATAGCTACTTAATGCACCAATTTTTAATAAGTGGTAGCCAAAAAATTTGGGCCACCAAGGCTCAAGCTGTTGATTAATTTCAGCTAAAATTAAGTCCCCATTTGGTATCGACTGCCATGACTTTGGATAATGAGGTTGTCTAAATGCTAAAGCAGGTTTCATTAACGGCTTACTATATTAAGGTGTTGATAAAAATCATTATAATTGACTATAGCCAAATACCCAAATATCTAAATTAACCCATGAACTTATTTTTTGGAGTAAAATGACAAAATCCCATTCAACCGTAACCGCCATAACCGCCTTTTCAGACAATTATATTTGGGCAATAGGTTCAAATGATAACAATCAACTAGTCTTAGTTGATCCTGGAGATGCTCAGGTCTGCATTGATTATATAGAAAATCACAATCAAATTTTATCAGGTATATTAATAACACATCATCACCCAGATCATGTTGGAGGCATTAATGCTTTAGTGGAGTATTGCAAACAAAATTCATGGTCATTAACCATTTATGGTCCGTCAAATGAAAATATACCACAACGAGATATCCCTTTAATTGAAGGTGATGTAGTTGATTTATCATCCATCGGCATAAAACTTGAGGTGTTAGATTTACCTGGCCATACCGCAGGTCACATTGCTTTTTTCAATGAACGTTACCTTTTTTGTGGTGATACCTTATTTTCTGGAGGTTGTGGCCGTTTATTTGAAGGTACAGCACAACAAATGCACCAATCTTTGGCTAAACTTAGTAACTTACCAGACAGCACAAAAGTTTTTTGTGCTCACGAGTATACTGCTGCTAATTTAAGTTTTGCGCTAACAGTAGATCCTGAAAATGTTGAACTCATTAACTATTTTAACCAAGTCATAGAACTTAGAAGTACTAATCAGGCGACAATTCCAACCACCATAGGCTTAGAAAAAGAAATCAATCCTTTTTTACGTTGCCAATACAAAGCATTGCAAGAGAGTGCTAGTGACTATACTAATGGTAAGGTCGCCTTAGGTACTGAGACTTTTTCAGTACTTAGACATTGGAAGAACAATTTTTAATCTGCATTATCGAACAGCCTTATACTTGTAATAGCTAAATAAATAAGTAAAAATAATAACATCACCTCAAAGAATAAATCTTTCATGAAATATATACCATTTTCCGTCTCAATTTTCTCAATTACGATTTCCTTATTCATTTCAGGCTGTCAAACCACATCACCTAAACAATCATCCCAAACGGCTAATAATGAATTAGCTGAGTCTATCGCTTCTCCTGTTGAGATTAACCAAGCTCTACTCGCTGACGAAACAGCAGATGTAATTCATCCAGTTGCCGATGTTGAGTTCACATTAACTGATGACGACATTCATGTCAGTGAAGATTTGTGGCAGGAGCTCAGAGAAGGGTTAACATTTGATGTTCCAGAAAACAAACGACTAATTGCTCAGCGTAATTGGTATGCAAAACATCAAAATTATTTAGATCGTGTCGCGAAACGTGCAGAGCCTTTTCTCTTTTATATCGTTCAAGAATTAGAAAAAAACAATATGCCACTTGAGCTAGCACTATTACCCATTGTTGAAAGTGCCTTTGACCCGTTTGCTTATTCTCATGGCAGAGCATCAGGGATGTGGCAGTTTGTGCCAGGCACAGGTAAGCGCTTTGGTATGAAACAAAATTGGTGGTATGACGGCAGACGTGATGTTATTGCTTCAACGCAAGGCGCTATAGCTTATTTAAAATATTTAAATAAGTACTTCAAAGGTGATTGGTTACTCGCCCTTGCTGCCTATAACTCTGGTGAAGGCAGAGTTCGCCGAGCAATGAAAAATAATGCAAGGAAAAATAAGCCTACAGATTTTTGGTCATTAGACTTACCAAGAGAAACACGTGCATATGTGCCTAAACTTCTTGCCTTGGCCGATATCATTAAACGCCCTGATGATTTTAATATCAAATTATATGAAATAGAAAATAAAGCCGTATTAGGTCAAGTTGATATTGGCTCACAAATTGATTTGGCAAAAGCGGCTAAGTTAGCTGAATTATCATTACCTGAATTGCAACGATTAAACCCAGGGTTTAATCGTTGGTCTACTGATCCTGATGGCCCCCACCGTTTACTCATTCCTCTTAGCAAAAAAGAAGCATTTGTTGATGGTCTAGAAAAACTTAGCAAAAATGAACGTTTGGCTTGGCAAAGGTACAAGATTAAAAGTGGTGATAGTTTAGGAAAAATTGCGGCTAAATTTAATACCTCCATTGAATTAATTAAACAAGTTAATAATGTCAGTGGCACACAAATTAGAGCGGGAAAGCATTTATTAATTCCAGTTGCCGCACAATCTCTTGATAGTTACATATTATCTCAAAACCAACGTTTAGTAGCTAAACAAAGTAGCAAGCGTAAAGGCGTTAAAACAACGCATACCGTTAAATCTGGTGATACTCTATGGGATTTAAGCCAACACTATAAAGTAAGCAGTAAAAGCATTGCTAAATGGAATGGTATGGCGCCAAGAGATTACATTAAACCAGGACAAAAACTCGTTATCTGGCAAAAAGTATCCATCACTAAATCATCAGGTATTGCTGTTGAAAATGCCATTATGAGAAATATTACTTATAAGGTGCGAAGAGGTGATTCTTTTGCCCGCATTGCCGATAAATTTAGTGTCAGCATTAAGGATATTGAACGTTGGAATAGCATTAGCAGGAAAAACTATTTACAACCAGGACAATTATTAAAGCTATCAGTTGATGTCACTAATAATATTTAATTGACAGTAGATTCAACGTAAAATTTTCCTTCATAGGCCTATCAAACAAGTGATTTGATAGGCCTTTTTGATCTGAAAGATATTTATATCAAAAATTATAATATAGTCTACACTCACTTTAAGAAGTAAGACTTTAAAGCTTAATTAAGGAATTTTTATGGTAAAGGGAAATTACCCACCAGTTGTGCTAGTAAAGGCTTGGGTATTAGTTGCTACTAGCGATAGGCCACAACTACAACAGTGTGATCAAAGGGCTCAATTGGGCATAAAACAATTTTTTGGTTCAGTAACACTTGCTGAGCTATATATAGAGCAAGTGGAAATGAATACAGAAGTTGTTTTAATTTAAGTCTTATTAACTTAAATAAATTAACCTTAACTAGTGTTAATACGTGCTAGATGTATCAATAACAGGTTATTTATTATGCTTTCTATCGTCGATAACCACAGTCGCTGAAATTTGATCTTGTATGGCTTGTCGGTTAGCATTCCAGAATATTTGTAAGAATCCTAATAGTCCGGTAGCTATTCCAGCACCATAACCACCATAGCGACCAAAACTATCCCACATTGAAAGCGCCGTACCATCAAGTTGTAACACTCGAATACCGACGATTTTTTTACCCGGTGTTTGGCCATGCCATAAAGCAGTGAACACCGTAAAGTAAAATGCCGCCCAGCCAAAACCTAAACCAAGATCTTCAATAAGTCCTTTTATCCATTCAATAACGGAATAGACAGGACGTTTTTCTTTCTCTTTCTTAACACTTTCTAATGAATTATCCGCAATATCTTGGGGTTGTTGCTTATTTTTTTCTGTGTTCTCAGTAATGTCAGTTACTTTATCTAGCGCTTCATTTTCCGTTTTAACTTCCAATAATGACTGCTGATAAACGCTAATTAAATGAGATTCTAACTGGGCTCTGTGCACTTTATTAAGCGAAGTAGCTTCAGCAATTTCTTTGACTGAGTCATTAATCACTTCATTTTTTAAATTAAATGATGAAAATTCCTGAACAAGTGGAGATAATTCACTTTTCCAGCAAACAAGGTCTATACACTCGCTATTATTGACTGTTAATAGTAAAGCTCCACTTAAAGCAGAAAAAGCAATAGCCTGCCCCATGGATAGCTCTTGTTCAGAAGGATTAACAACATTATTAGTTGAAATCTCTTGTGTGCTTGATGAATCAAAAAATGATTGGCTAAACAGTGAAGGTAATAAATTTAGCAAAACAACAAAAACAATAAAAAAAGCAAAAAAACGTAGTAGTTTTCGACGTTTTTTTCCTTTTTGTTTTCCAAGTTTCAAAGCCCGTTGTTTACTGCCTAAGCGATATAAGGTAATAGCAATAACTAACGCTAATATTTCACCGGGAGTATCACTGAGTAAAGCAACAAAAATCAAATCGATACAAATTGCTAATGCTCTTTTTGTCGGAGAAGCTAAAGCAGTTCCGAACAAAGATTTATCAATATCAAAAGCAAAAGGGGTTAATATTTTACGCGTTTCTTCATCAGATAAAGTGCTGACACTACTGGTTTCATTTATTGGTAAAACATCACCTTTTGTCGACATTTAAATTCCCCTTTTATTATATTTTGATATTTAGAAATTAGCTATTAAAGTAAGGCTTTAATCCCCTTTGATAATCCATCTAAAGTTAACGGATACATTTTTTGAGAAACAAGCTGCTTCATAATATGGATAGAGGCATAATAACTCCAATACGCTTCTTCTTGAGGGTTGAGCCAAATAGTTTTATCAAAATGAGACAACAATCTATCCATCCATACACTACCCGCTTCTTCATTGTAATGCTCTACACTCCCACCGGGGTAGGTAATCTCATAGGGTCCCATCGTGGCATCACCAATAATAATAACTTTGTAATCTCGTCCATAGGTATGGATAATTTGTTGTATATCGATTGGCTCACTATGTCGGCGGTTATTATCACGCCAAACTTTTTCGTAGATACAGTTATGGAAATAGAAAAATTCTAAATGCTTAAACTCGGTATGTACGGCAGAAAAGAGTTGTTCACATACTTTTATGTGGTCGTCCATTGAACCGCCTACATCAAAAAACATCAACACTTTAACGGCATTATGCCGCTCTTGCTTCATTTTTATATCAAGATAACCCGCATTACGCGCCGTTGATGAAATAGTATCATCAAGATCGAGAATATCACTGGCACCACTTCTGGCAAATTGTCTGAGTTTACGCAACGCGACTTTAATATTTCGCGTGCCTATTTCAACTTGGCTATCTAAGTTTTTAAATTGACGCTTATCCCAAACTTTAACTGCTTTACGTTGGCGAGAGCCCTCTTGACCAATCCTTATACCCTCAGGATTATAACCATTAGCCCCAAAAGGAGATGTTCCACCAGTACCAATCCATTTATTTCCACCCTCATGACGTTTTTCCTGTTCTTTTAAGCGTTCTTCTAAAGTTTCCATCAACTTATCTAGCCCGCCAAGGGCTTCAATTTTTGCTTTTTCTTCTTCGCTAAGCATTTTAGAAAAATGCTTTTTTAACCAGTCTTCAGGAATAGCCGAAAGATCGAGTTCGATAGTCGATACACCTTTAAAATAATCAGCAAATGCCCGATCAAACTTGTCAAAATAACTTTCATCCTTAACCAACAAAGCGCGGCTTACGACATAAAAGTCATCAATATTGGCAAAGACAACATGCTGTTCTAAAGCACGAATTAAGTCTAATAACTCTCGTAATGTGCATGGCACTTTGTAGTCTCGACATTTGCAAAAAAAGTCAATTAACATAGTGTGTTATCTACCAGATCGGTGCATAAAGGCAAGCTTTTCAAATAAATGTACATCTTGTTCATTTTTTAATAATGCGCCATGAAGGGGCGGAATAACTTTTTTAACACGAGTTTCTTGTAACGTTTCAATGTCTATATCTTCAGCAAGAAGTAGCTTTAACCAATCAATTAACTCTGACGTTGACGGTTTCTTTTTTAAACCCGGAATGTCACGTAAGTTAAAAAATACGGCTAAAGCTTCATCAAGTAGGTTTTGTTTGATACTAGGGAAGTGCACATCAACAATCTCTTTCATCTCACTCGCTTCAGGGAAACGAATGTAGTGGAAGAAACAACGACGTAAAAAAGCATCAGGTAATTCTTTTTCATTGTTTGAGGTGATGATAATAATTGGTCTTTGCTTCGCTACTACTTTTTCTTGAGTTTCATAGACAAAAAATTCCATTTTATCGAGCTCTAACAATAAGTCATTTGGAAATTCTATATCTGCCTTATCTATTTCATCGATAAGTAAAACAGGTCGTTGATCGGCAGTAAAAGCATGCCATAACTTACCTTTGATAATATAATTACCAATGTCATGAACTTTATCATCACCTAATTGGCTGTCTCTTAAACGAGAAACCGCATCATATTCATATAAGCCTTGCTGGGCTTTTGTTGTTGATTTGATATGCCATGGAATTAATTTAGTCCCTAAACTAGCGGCTAACTCTTCCGCTAACATGGTTTTTCCGGTTCCCGGCTCGCCTTTAATTAATAATGGACGCTCTAATGTAATTGCAGCATTAACCGCGAGTTGTAGCTCTTTTGAAGCAATATAATTGCCTGTTCCGTTAAACGATGTCATGTTGTTTCCAGTGAAGATATACTAAATTTTGAGTTGTTTATTCCATTTAATTATATAAGTTATAACAAAATGGCACTTCTTTTTTTCTTATAAGAGGCTAATCTTACCCTATTCCGGTTTTCTCTTCAGTCAAATTTACAATTTACGCTGAAAGGATGTGCCGTAAGAAATTATTTATTTAACCAGGTTTATTTGTGCTTCTTTTGAGTAACACCCTCAAAGAAACATACTACAGGATATTATTATGTCAGCAATTTTCGAAGATAATTCAACTTCTATTGGTAATACACCATTAGTAAAATTAAACCGCGTAGTAAGCGGTGCTAACGTTTATGCCAAAATCGAAGCAAGAAATCCAAGTTTTAGTGTTAAGTGTCGTATTGGCGCAAGTATGGTTTGGGATGCTGAAGAAAAAGGCCTATTAACAGCTGGTAAAGAAATTGTTGAGCCAACAAGCGGTAACACGGGTATTGCTCTTGCTTTTGTAGCAGCAGCTCGAGGATATGGTATTACTTTAACCATGCCAAATACGATGAGTTTGGAACGTCGTAAGCTATTAACGGCATTAGGCGCAAAAGTTGAACTGACAGATGGCGCTAAAGGTATGAATGGCGCTATTGCTAAAGCTCAAGAGATTAAAGACTCTGACCCTAGCAAGTATGTTTTGTTGGGCCAATTCGATAATCCTGCAAACCCTAAAGTTCATGAGGAAACCACTGGACCTGAAATTTGGCGTGATACTGATGGCAACATTGATATTTTTGTCGCTGGTGTTGGCACTGGCGGAACTATTACCGGTACGAGTCGCTTCATTAAACTGACTAAAGGCAAAAATATTACCACCGTTGCTGTTGAGCCAACTGACTCTCCTGTTATTAGTCAAACCCTTGCAGGTGAAGAAGTTAAGCCTGGTCCTCATAAAATTCAAGGTATTGGTGCTGGTTTCATTCCTGGTAACCTAGATCTTGAAATGGTTGATGCCGTAGAGCTAGTTTCAAATGACGATGCCATGGCAATGGCTCATCGCCTAATGAAAGAAGAAGGTATTCTAGCAGGTATTTCTTCAGGAGCAGCAGTAGTGGCGGCTAAACGTTTAGCTGAATTACCAGAAAATGCAGATAAAAATATTGTTGTTATCTTACCTAGCTCTGCTGAACGCTACTTATCAAGTGCATTATTTAGTGATAGCTTCAGCGATAAAGAGTTAGTGCAATAATTGTTGATTGATTAATATAAAGTAAATTCAAAAAAGACGCGTCTGCGTCTTTTTTTATTGCTATTTTAGGGTATCCTAAGCTATTAGTATTACAGTTAAGGTTCTTCAACAACCAATGAAAATCATTAAATATACTCTTCTATCTCTTATATTCTTACTTAGCGCTTGCGGCGAAAAAGAAGATGAAATCACAAAAATTGATAATCCAGAACTTGTAACCATTGCTTTTTTTGATGCACTTTATAACGAAAAAAACATAGAAAAAGCGGCACTTGTTTGTTCTCCAAAGTTGGCTCGCATCATATTATCCTACCATTCAGCTAAATCAGTTGGCCGTCATTTATTTAATATGTCTTATGACAAAGTTGAAATAAGACCTGATGGCAGCGGAGTAAAAGTTCGAGAGCAGTTTAAAGATGCAGCAAAAATCACGGTATATTTTGACGGCTATTATCAAGAAGATAGATTAAAAGATGTTAAAAGAGTGTCTCTTATTCAGCAGGATGGTAAGTGGATTATTAATAAAATATTGAAAGACCCTTTTTAGTAAATTAGTAAACAGCATTCTAAAATAAATATTTTTCAAGAATGCTGTTATAACTCCACCACTACTTAGCTAAAACCTTGCCTTCTCGTCTAGGGTCAGCGCCACCTACCAAGCCATTTTTGTTAACTTCTATAGCATGTAGCCCACTGTTTAAATTACCTATACTAACCCTATGCCCTTTTGCTTCTAAACCTTTTTTTAACTGTTCAATTTCGGTTTGTTTTTCCAACGTTGTCGCATTATTTCGATTAGTGACTTTGGGTAAATTAATGGCACTTTGGGGATCTAATTGCCAATCAAGAACGCCGATAATAGTTTGAGTAACATAATTGATAATTCTACTTCCACCCGGAGAGCCTACAACAAGCTTTAATGATTTATCTTGATTAAATACCATCGTGGGTGCCATTGAGCTTCTAGGTCGTTTTAGCGGCTGTACACGATTAGCTATGGGTAAACCATTCGCTTGTGGATTTAAAGAAAAATCAGTGAGTTGATTGTTCAAAATAAACCCTTCAACCATTACTGCAGAGCCAAATGCCATCTCGATGCTTGTCGTCATCGACACAGCATTGCCTTTACTATCAACAATAGCAATATGACTGGTTGAAGGCATTTCATAGGCAAGATCGTTGGCTTGAACTAATGCCCCCTCCGGTTGTCCCGCCATTGCTTTTCCCATGTCCTGACGAATATTAATAAGCTTTGCTCTGTGAGCTAAATAACGCTTATCGATCAAACCTTTAACAGGTACATCAACAAAATCATTGTCAGCAATATATTTATCACGATCGGCAAAGGCTAGCCGTGAGCTTTGCGTAAATAAATGCACAGCTTCAAGATCATTCACTTTATATTGAGATAAGTTAAAAGGCTCTAGCTGGCCTAATGTTTGAATAACTGCAACACCACCAGAGCTTGGAGGTCCCATGCCGCAAACACTATATTGATGATAATCGCCACAAATAGCAGGTATTTGCTTAGCTTGATATTTATTTAAATCTTCTAATGTTAATACTCCAGGAGCAATCTCTGATTTTTGCACTGCGGTAACTATCTTTTTAGCAAGCCAACCCTGATAAAATGGCTCAATGCCCTCCTTAGCTAAACTGCGGTATACTTTTGCTAATTTTTTATTTTTTAGTAATGTTCCAGCTTTTACTGCAACACCATCAGGAAAAAAATAACGTTTAGTTTCACTTAACTGACTAACACCTGGATTATATTCCATGGTTAATAACTTTTCTAGGCGAGGAGAAACAACAAAACCATGTTCAGCAAGATTTATTGCGTCAATAAATAATTCCTGCCAACTTAATACACCATATTGATCATGTGCCTTTTTTAATGCTTTTAAAACGCCAGGAACACCAACGGAACGACCTCCAACAACCGCCTTTATCCAAGGGATTGTTTTGCCGTGTTTATCTAAAAACATTCCCTCGGTAGCTGCTTTCGGTGCCGTTTCTCGACCATCAAAAGTTGTTAAATGCTTTTCTTGCTTATCCCAATGTAAAATAAAAGCTCCACCACCAATACCTGATGATTGCGGTTCAACTAACGTTAATACCAGCTGTACAGCAATAGCGGCATCAACAGCGCTACCACCTTTTTCTAACACATTAAAGCCGGCTTGACTTGCATAAGGGTTAGCAGCAGCAATCATATACTCTTTACCACTGACTGAAGCCTTTTGTGTCAAACCTGTTGCAGCTTCTGGCTCGCGGTCTTCTACAGGCAATTTATTTGCCATTAAAGTACTACTAGAAAGGGAAGTAATTAAAACTACCCCTGCCAGTGAAACAAACTTAAATACACTAAGCATAATAATTCCTATGACTAATTTTACTTTCTAAACGATAATTGAAAATGATTAAATTCGACAAACTTTTCCAATAAACCCTGATATTTATTGGGAGTATTCTCTAATATTTCTAAAGCATAACAACAAGCTTCAAGTGTAGATAAAGCATTTTTTTTATTAGTTTTTCTTATTGCATATTGACCTACTAAGTGGTCGGGTAAGGCAATATGGCTAATTGAATGCAGGTTTTTAGATAGCATGTACATTCTATAGGCTTTTTTCCATGTCGCATCAAGTAAAATTAGGCACTTAAAATCACCAACACTCCCCTCTAAACTAGATAAAACAACAGCATCATCACTTGGGTAAAGTAAAGCAGCCTGTTGTTTATATGTCGCCAAAATATCATTTAATTGCTTATTATCACTAAAGTTTTCACCTTCAATAACCAAAAAACTTGATAAAGAGCCCGTCAATAACGGTAACGTTCCTTTACTCTGATTAACTTCCTTTGGGTGGAGTAATATCACCACTAAAATATCATTATTGATCGTAGATATAAACTGACAAATGCAAGCGAGCATAGGCCGTCGGCAAGTAGAACAAAGTAATCGAGACATGTTTTTTAAATATCAAAAATTAAAAACTCATTTTAAATCGCAATGTCCAACAACATCAATAACATTATCCATTATTATTAATTTACATTTAAAAACAATACTCTGCCTGATAAAGTATGATCATTAAATATTATTCTTTCACCGATAAATTATGCTAAAAATAACTAACTTCCCTTTGGCACGACAACACTCTTTGCTGATAATGCTTGTTTGTTTAATCTCTTCTCTTGCTTTTATTTTTGACAAACAAGTTTCACAATTACTGGTTTACAACCATGATTTGATTTCCCAAGGTGAACTTTGGCGCATATTCACAGGCCATTTTTTACATACCAATGGCTATCACTTGTTACTGAACTTGTTGGCCATTAGTTTATTGTGGGCACTGCATGGTCAGTTTTATCACTACTTCAATTACGCATTACTCTTCATTGTTAGCGCTTTAACAACCAGTTTAGGTTTATATATGTTTTCTCCTGATTTACAACAGTATGTTGGATTATCAGGAGTACTCCATGGTGTATTCGTATTTGGGGCAATCATGGATATTTATAATAAAGAAAAAACAGGTTACCTATTGTTTATTGGTGTTTGGGGTAAGATAGCTCATGAACAATATAATGGTGCTAGTAATGAAATTGCTGAGTTAATTGGTGCTAATGTTGCCATTGATGCACACTTATGGGGTGCTGTTGGTGGTTTCTTATTTAGTCTTTGTTATTTATTTTATCAATTCATCAAGAAAAAGAGCTAGACGAATAATAATAACTAGCCTAAATTATCAAAAATAAAAACAATAAAACTGATCAACAGTTGAGATGCATGCTAAAAAAAATACTTTCTTATTTGATTACTTCGACCTTGTTATGGTCATCTTGTATTTATGCAGAAAAACCAATACAACTATTGTTTGTAACTGAATATTTACCCCCGTTTCAAGTACAAAAAGAAAACGGGGTCACTGGTTTTGCAACTGAAGTACTAAAAGCTGCGTCAAATTATACCCCTTACCAAGTTCAATTTGAGATTTATCCGTGGTCGCGTTCATATAACTTAGCTCAGAAAAAAGAAAATACCTGTATTTACTCAATATCAAGAACTGTTGAGCGTGAAGATAAATTTCAGTGGACAGAAATCATTGCAAAAACCAATGCTCATTTCATTGGTTTAAGATCGAATAAAAATATTAAAATTAATAAACTTGAGGACGCAAAAAACTATATTACCGCAGTTATCAAGGATGACTACACTCACCAATTACTTATTAACAATGGTTTTGAAGAGTTCAAACACTTTTATTTGGTCAATAACCCTGATTCGTTGCTGAAACTACTTATCGAAAGGAAAAATATTGATTTAATTTTGGTCGACTCATTAACCATTCCTTACCGCGCAAAGTCTAGTGGCTATAATCCTTCATTATTCACTTCATTTATAAAGTTAAATACTAAGCCCCTTAATTTTTATCTTGCTTGTAGTAATGAGACCCCAGTAGAAATTATTGATAACCTCTCATATTCCATTGAAAAAATAAAAGCCACAGGCGAATATCAAAAAATAACCGACAAATGGCTTGATGAAAATACTATTCAAACTGCCCCGTAATTTATAAGGTATTTTCAAATAACTTATAAATTCGGCGATATTCATTTAACCAAGAGCTAGGTTGAACAAAGCCATGTGGCTCTACTGGGTAAATAGCGGTTTCAAAGTCTTGCTTTTCTAATTCAATTAACCGTTGTACTAAACGCACAGTGTCTTGAAAAAACACATTGTTATCCACCATAGGTGCATTAATTAACAATGGTTTTTCTAATCCTTCAGCAAAATAAATAGGCGAACTGCGTTCATAAGCAATGGCGTCATCTTTTGGCGTGTTTAAGATGTTTGATGTATAACCATGATTATAATATGCCCAATCAGACACTAATCGGATTGCTGAGCCAGACTCGAATAAATCAGGAGCAGTAAACATTGACATTAATGTTAAAAAACCGCCATAAGAGCCACCATAAGTACCTACTCGCTTACGGTCAACATTGGCATTTTCAACTAACCAGTCTACCCCATCACGCATATCTTCAACTTCAGGTTTTCCCATGTGACGATAAATGGCGGTTCGCCAATCACGGCCATATCCTTTTGAAGCGCGGTAATCCATATCAATGACAACATAACCTTGTTGTACTAACATGCTATGGAACATAGTTTCACGAAAGTAACCTGACCAACCTAAGTGTGAGTTTTGTAAATAACCTGCACCATGGGTAAACATGACCGCTTTATTTTTATTAACTGTTTTATCAAAATTCTTAGGCAAATACACACGAGAATATACCGGTTCATCTTGATAACTAGAATTAATTGCTACAACCGAAGGGGCTGTCCAAGGAAATGATTTAAATTTATCGGTGATTGTATGAGTAAGTCTAATAGCTTCATTGTTACTTTTATCTAATGACTTAACATAAAGCTCAGGGGGCATATTGACCGTTGAGTGTTGAATTAATAATCTAGACTCATCAGGGCTTAGCGTATAATCATTCATACCACCAAGGTTTGTTAATGCTGTTAGTTTCTTAGTGAAATCAACTTGATAAATTTCATAAATACCTGGGTGTTTTTTATTGGCCTTAAAAACAAAACTCTGTTCGTCTTTAGTTAAAGTGACATCACTTACTTCAAATTTTCCTGATGTCAATTGAATGGCTTTTTTATCGAGGCTTTTAACATATAAATGAGAGTAACCCGACTCTTCTGATAAAAAGTAAAGGCGATCACTTTTATTTAACCAGCCAAAGTCATTAAACGCCCAGTTTATCCACGCATCATCATGTAACCTATGTTGTGACACCAAAGTGTTTTTATTAAAATCGACAGTAGCTATCCAACGATCTTTGTTATCCCATGCCTCTAACATTACGGCTAACTGCTGCCCATTTTTGTGCCATTGAATTGAAGTTCTAGAACTCAGTACATGTATATTTCTAGGCGATCTTTTTGACTTATATTGTTTACCTTGATGTTCATAGTTCTCTTTTTTGACACTAGCCAAAACATCTTCGTCAAAACCAGGCAGACTCTCATAGCCTAATACTGATTTTTGACCTGACTTGAGATCAATAACAAACAATTCGTCTTTATATTGACGATTGTCAGCAACTCTGTGTCTAACTTTTTGCGCCTTTACCTGGCCATCTTTACTGATATAATTTGGCATGATGTCAGTTTTATGCCTTGAAGACTTAGCGTCACTGATACTAACAAAAACTTTATCACCCGAAGGAGATAGGCTTGCATAACGAATCTTATTCCCTTTACCAAAGTAGTACTTACTCTGGGTAATCGTACTATTTTGAATTTCTAGTTCATGTTTTTGTTGTTCATTTAATTTAGCGTTTCGATGTTCAATGGCAATATAGTCAATCAAGCCATGTTGCTCTTTAGCAAGATAATCTGTTGGTTCAGCTATATCCTGTGGTTTTTCTTGCATCTGCAAGTTGGCTAACTCAATTATTTGATTGTTCTGTAAGTTATGTGAATAAAAGACATTACCTACACGGTAAGCTAAATGACCATTTGTTAAAAAAAGTACTGAATGTTCAAAAGCTGAGGTATGTGTAAGCTGTAAAACATTATTAGTTTTCAACTCTTTAATAAATACATTCCCTTTAAAACTATAAGCTTTAAAGTTGCCATCATTACTTAATACGGCATTCCTATCAGCTGCGACATGCATTTCTGCAAGCTTTACTTGCTCTGCTTTATTGTTTTCGGCCTTTAATGACAACTTATAAAGATCTCTTAGAGGGTTACCTTGACGCTTTTGTTTATAAAAAATAGTGTCGTTATCATCTCCCCAATACCAAGACTCTGGAGAGCGGGCAAACCAATCAGGATCCGCCATAATTTGCTCCAAAGTAATAACATTAGGATTTGCTATTACTGAAACTTCATCAACATCATGAATATTGACAGACTGAGTTATAGACTGGGTATTTAAGGCAGTTTTTCGAGATATTTCTGAAGTATCTAGGTTTGAAGTAGAGCAGGCTGTTAATGCTAAACTAATTGCAGCAATAAGGAATTTTATCTTCATAAAGAGTCTTGTTTATTAGTAAATGATTGTAAAATGACGTTAGGCATAAGTGTCTTTAGTTGTTTTCAACACTGAGTGTAAAAGGAAGTTATGGTGATGTATAAAGTTATACGACCAATAACTTCATTTATGCGACTAATACCAATTATAAATAATATAGAAAAATAAAGGCTGCAAGTTAGCAGCCTTTTGATCAATGAAACATCCAAGTATGGTTATTGTTGCCCAGCAATCCATTGATTAATATTGTGTTCAAGAACCGACATAGGTACAGCTCCGCCCAACAGTACAACATCATGAAAAGCACTTAAATCAAATTTATCTGCCAGAGTTTCTTGTGCGTGCTCTCTAAGTGATAAAATCTTTAGCATACCGAGTTTATAGCCTAAAGCTTGCCCTGGCCAAGCCATATAACGTTCTATTTCAGCAACAACATCAGATTCAGCAGAGCCCGTTTGTTCAACCATATAGGTAATCGCTTGTTCTCTAGTCCAATGTTTGTCGTGCATACCTGTATCAACTACTAAGCGTACTGCCCTATACATTTCAGCTTGTAAGCGACCTAAATTACCAAAAGGATCATCTTCATACATTCCCAACTCTTGCGCCACTTGTTCAGAATACAAAGCCCAACCCTCAGCATACGCATTGTAAGGAGCAATACGTCTTAAAAAAGGTAGCTGTGCTTGATCCATGTTCAAAGCTATCTGCCAATGATGGCCAGGATTAGCTTCATGGTAAGTTAATGTTTTCAGTGCGAACTTAGGATTAGCTTTCATGTCACGTAAGTTAATCCAATAAACGCCGGGTTTACTGCCATCTACTGAAGGAGATGTATATTCTCCTCCAGGTGAACCATCTTGTATTTCAACCGGGTAAGCTCTTACTTCTACTTCATATGTTGGCGTAGTTTTAAAAACAGGCGACATTTTTGTAGTGATATCTTTAATATAACCATTAATATCACTTATAGCTTGAGCGCGCCCTTCATCCGAGTCGTCATATAAAAAGCGCTTTTCATCATTTAAGGCGATCATCCGATTACCAACACTGCCTTCGTTATAGCCTTCTTTGACTAAAATAGCATGCATTTCATCACCAATACGCTTTACTTCACTCAAACCTAGTTGATGAATTTCACTGGCTGTTAAGGCGCTATCTCCTAACATTTTGATAGCATCTTGATAGTAAGCCTCACCATTAGGTTGTGCCCAAATACCAGATTCTTCACGCCCATTTACCAACATTTTTTCGGTAGCTTTAGTAATCGACTGATAAGCTGGATATACAATAGCTGTTACTTTTTCAATTGCTTGAGAAATTAATAGCTGCTTTTTATCTGTTGAAATATTATCAAGCTTGTTCACTTTATCACTAAAGGTGAGTACTAAAGAATGGCTTTTAGGCTCTGCACTGATAAAACCAGTTAAATATCGTAATGCGCCATTTAACGTTATTTTTGGAGGGATCCAATTTTGTTTTGCGTCCGCTAGAAATTTATCTTCGATACTGCCAATTAATTGTTCAAACTGAGCTAACCGAGCAATATAATCTTGAGCGTCTTTTTCATTGTTAATTTGATGGTCATTTTGCAAATTGCGCGGAATGCTAATTAACGGACCGTTAATTTGGTTAACAATAAAGGGAGATAAGCCCATCCATGTATCAATATAGCCAATATTAAAATTACTATTTCCAGCATAGTAACGAACAATACTGGTCATCACTTGCTGGTTGTCTTTATCAATTTGGGCTGTTGATGTTAACGGGTAATTTTTAATTTCTTGAGATAATGCTCGTAATTCATCTCGCAATTCACCTTCACTTTTTGGAGTGAAATCTTCAACTTTGTCTGCATAATAAGCTCCAACCTCTTCAGGTGATAATCCATAAGTACTAGCTGAAAAAGCACGTTGTTTAAAAAGAATTTTTGTCGCTTCTTTATACATACCATCTAGTTGTTCTTTCTCGCTTACTTGCTTGCTTTTATTATTCACTTGAGTATTAATTGCTGGTTTTACAGGTGCTTCAACAGTGTCATTTTGAACTGAGCTATCACAAGCACTCAATGCAAGTGCTAAGGTAATAGCAGTAGAAATTAATTTAACTTTCATTTGAACCCTTTTGTTGTTGTTAAAGTGAAAGAGAAAATGACACTTTATACAATATTTTATTGGTTGGATTAAAACAAAATCTTTAGGGGAAGTAAATATCAAGATGGTAATCAGTTCCCTCCGTTTTTTGTGAATAAATGTTCAAGCTTTTTAAGACTAGTAAAACGTTTCCTGCTATAATCGCGCGCCAGTTTTGAAATTTAGCTTTTTAAATGGAGCTGAAACTAATGACCCAGGAAACCAGATGCTTGCAGCACAACAAATACAATTATTCGATTACCCTAAATATTGGGCTGAATGTTATGGAACGGCCCCATTTTTACCTATGTCTCGTCAAGAGATGGATGTATTAGGCTGGGACAGTTGTGACATTATTTTGGTTACTGGGGATGCCTATGTTGACCACCCAAGCTTTGGTATGGCTATTATCGGCAGAATGTTAGAATCACAAGGTTTCCGTGTTGGCATTATTTCTCAGCCCGATTGGAAGTCTACTGACGATTTCATGAAACTCGGAAAGCCCAATTTATTTTTTGGTGTTACCGCAGGTAATATGGACTCGATGATTAATCGTTATACTGCTGAACGAAGAATGCGTCATGATGATGCTTATACCCCAAATGATGAAGGCGGAAAACGTCCTGATCGCGCAGTAACAGCTTACACCCAGAAATGTAAACAAGCCTTTAAAGGTGTTCCTGTACTTATTGGTGGTATTGAAGCGAGCCTAAGACGAATTGCTCATTACGATTATTGGTCTGACAAAGTGCGTCAATCGGTATTATTCGACTCCAAGGCTGACTTACTTATTTATGGCAATGCTGAACGACCACTAATAGAGATTGCCCATCGTATTGCTAACGGTGATGATGTTAAATCAATCACTGATGTGCGTGGCAGTGCGTTTTTAGCACAACAAGCGCTACCCGGTTGGAAAGGAATTGATTCGAGGGATATTGATAGGCCAGGTAAAATAGATCCAATTATCAGCCCTTATCAAGAAATCAATGAATCTTCATGTGACAGTGCTAAAGAGGCAAGTAATGATAAGTCCGATGCCGCATCAGATATCACTAAAACAGCTCAAGTAATACAAATTGAGGATTTGAAGCCTGCTTATCAAAAAAATAAAGCTTGGTCTGATAAAACAAAGCCTTGGGAAACAACCTACATAAACTTACCAACTTTTGAGCAAGTTAAAAGTAATAAAGTATTATACGCTCATGCTTCAAGAATTTTTCACCAAGAAGTTAACCCTACTTCGGCGAAACCATTAGTGCAAAGCCACGGTAGTAGAATTATTTGGTTGAACCCACCAGCAACACCTTTATCTCAAGATGAAATGGACGGCGTTTTTGGTTTACCTTATCAGCGTGTACCCCATCCAAGTTATGGCAAAGCAAAAATTCCTGCCTATGACATGATCAAAACCTCAATCAATATTATGCGTGGTTGTTTTGGTGGCTGTACCTTTTGTTCGATAACAGAGCATGAAGGCCGTATTATTCAATCACGTTCACAAGATTCTATTATCAAAGAAATTGAAGATATTAGAGATAAAGTCCCTGGTTTTACCGGAGTAATATCTGATTTAGGCGGCCCTACTGCCAACATGTATCAACTCAATTGTAAAAGCGAAAAAGCTGAAGCAACTTGTCGTAAACCTTCATGTGTATGGCCAACTATCTGTGGGCATTTAGATACAGATCATACCCCTACCATTGAACTATACAGAAAAGCGAGAAATGTAAAAGGCATTAAAAAAGTTTTAATTGCCTCTGGTGTTCGTTACGATTTAGCGATACAAGATCCTGAATATGTAAAAGAGTTAGCAACTCATCATGTCGGTGGCTATTTAAAAATTGCCCCTGAGCATACCGAGGAAGGGCCATTAAATAATATGATGAAACCCGGTATGGGCAGTTATGATAAATTTAAAGAAATGTTTGATCACTACTCAAAACTTGCCGGTAAAAAACAATACTTAATTCCTTATTTTATCTCTGCCCACCCAGGGACTACAGATAGAGATATGGTCAATCTTGCACTTTGGTTAAAAGAAAATGATTTTAAGTTGGACCAGGTACAAAATTTTTACCCATCACCATTGGCAAATGCAACAACGCTTTATCATACGGAGTTAAATTCGCTAAGAAATATCACCAGTAAAAATTTAGCAAAAGAAAGTGGAAAAATTGCTGTTCCCAAAGGCACCATACAACGTCGATTACATAAAGCGATATTGCGTTATCACGACTCTCACAACTGGCCGATTATTCGCGAGGCACTAACAAAGATGGGCTTAACTAAACTTATCGGCTCTGCACCTAATTGTTTAGTACCAAGAGAAACCCGCGGTGAAAAAGAAAAATTACGTGGCAATAGTCGTAATGGTAAAAATAATGCAAATGGTAATAAAACGTCGCCGGGCCAACAAAAAAAGACCGAGAATAAATGGCAAAGAACAAAAACCACTGACAAACATAAGAAGGGATTAACGCGCTTTAGTGATAATCAATTTTCAAATAAGAAAGCACAAAAAAACAGAGATTAATTATTTATTGAAACTTAACCAATAAGTAATTTTTTCTTGCAGTACTTTGGGGTTGATAGGTTTAGAAATATAATCATTCATCCCCGAATTTAGACACTTTTCTTTATCCCCTTTCATTGTGTTTGCCGTCATCGCAATAATTGGGATATTGGTATCAATTAGGTTACCACTTTTTTTGCGAATATATTCAGTAGTTTGATAACCATCCATTTCAGGCATCTGACAGTCCATTAAAATTAATTGATAAGATTTATTATCCTCACCTTTCTCTAAAACTTTTATAGCGTCAAGACCATTTACCGCAATATCAACAGAATATCCGAACTTGTTTAATATGCCTAAAGCAACTTGCTGATTGATTCGGTTGTCTTCAACTAACAATATCTCAATTTTGCTATCGGTATTTGGTTGTTCTAAACTCGAAATATAGTGACTGGAGACTAAAGGACTCGCATTTTTTAATGCCTGCTTGTTATCTAAAATAATTTCCATTGTCTTAGTTAGCTCATCAATGACTACAGGCTTTAAAAGATAGGCAGAAAACCCTAATTTTGAAAAACGTTGTGCATCTCCTCTCTGCCCCATTGAAGTAAGCATAATTAATTTAAGGTTTTCAAATTGCTTATTTTTTTTGATTTCATGACATAACATATCACCTGACATTTCTGGCATTTGCATATCAAGGATTGCCATAGCAAAATAGTCATTATCATATTTAGCTAACAAAGCTAATGCTTCACTGCCGCTAGTAGCTTTCACCACTTCAACATGTAATATAGCTAATTGTTTACAGAGAACTTCAAGGTTTGTAAGGTTGTCATCAACAATGAGTACTTTTATACCTCGTAAATTCACACTTGGCAGTCTTAGTTTCTTGGCATTACTAGGTTTTAATTGAATATTAAAACTAAATTCACTTCCCTGCCCCAATACGCTACTAACCGTTATCCCCCCTCCCATTAGCTCGCATAACTGCTTTACTATAGACAAGCCTAAGCCCGTTCCTCCGTACTCCCTTGTTGTGGAGACATCAACTTGGCTAAAGGCATCAAAAAGTATTGAACATTTATCCTCAGGTATACCTATTCCAGTATCTATAACCTTGATATTTAGAATTATATTTCCGACATCATTTGATTGTGTTGATGCTTTAACGAGTATTTCACCCTTTTGAGTAAATTTAACCGCATTACCCACTAAGTTAGTAATAATTTGTCTTAATCTTCCTGGATCTCCAATCACCATATGATGTTTAACATCAGTAACATCAAGAATAGTCTCTATTTGTTTTTCATTGTTTCTCAATGATAGGGACTGCACCAAATCACCTAAATGACTTGGTAGGTCAAAATCAATTAATTCAATTTCAAGTTTGCCTGCTTCAATTTTTGAAAAGTCTAAAATGTCATTAATGATATTTAGCAAGGTATCCGCACTGGATTGGGCTAACCGAGTAAAATGAATTTGCTCTTGGTTCTGCTCTGTAGTTGATAATAAATTCAGCATTCCCAGAACACCATTCATCGGTGTTCTAATTTCATGACTCATATTAGCTAAAAATTGAGACTTTGCTCGGTTAGCTTGCTCCGCTTTTAATTGCTGCTTTTTATTTTCATCTGCTAATCTTTTTAACATAATTTCTTTTTTAACTGAGCTAGAGACATCGTCAATTAGTATTTCACACAATCTATTTTCAGATTGAATTTTAATGGTTTTAATGGAAATTTGTTGATGTAACCGATAGTTTTCATCACCAATATGATTTTTTTTAAATAAAGGTAAGGGTTTAGGATTAAAGGTATTAGACAGTTTGTTTGGTAAGCCTAATGTTAAAGCTTCGTCGCACGCTTCACTCAATCTAGAATGGTTAAAACCCTCCAAAAGATCTCCAACTTTGCAACCTATACTGACATCATCTGAAATAGCTGAATGCTCTTTTATCCAGTTATTATAAAAAACAACTTCATAATCTTGATTAATGATGATGACTCCAAGAGAAAGTTGGTTAATAGAATTAATCAGAATTTCTTTTGAAATATCACTCATAATCAAACTTAACCTTTGCTTTTACTGGTAATACCGAAGACGAACCTTCTAACAGATTCTTGAAATATTTCTAGCGATGTTATATCCATGATAAATGATATATACCCTTCAATGTTTTCATTAGGTAAGGAAAATTTCACTTTTATATACAATGACCAATCATTTTCACTACTAAAAACAAATACCTTATTGATATTCCCTTGTACAAACTCAGGCATTTCAATATTTATTGATGATTTAAGAAAATTTATTACTGTGCCAAAACAAGCATTTAAAATAACATTACCTATTTCAACTAATGAGTCTTGCTCTAATTCAGACAAAGCTTCAAGTGGAATGTTATTACCAAGTAAAGTACTGACTAATTGCAAGCCACTCTCTTTACTAAACATCAATAACGCCTGGCCTTTAAAGTCACCATCAAAACGCTGGATAACGGCACTAATTTCAATATTATTATCAAAATTCAATTTAGTTTTAGCGGTTTTGTTTGGGAGAATTTCTATCTCAGGTATGGTTAAGTCAACAGTTTGAGAAACCATCTTATTAAGGGAGTTTGCAGCTCGGCCAATGCCAATATTAAAAATTTCAGTTAGTGCGTCTATCTCTAGTGAAGATAACTTATCCTTCATATTATTCCTTAACTATTTAAAAAGTTGCTAATAACATCTTCATTTATTGGCTTATTCAAAAAAGTAACGCCTGCTAATTCAGCTTTTGTCCTTATCTCATCTTGAATATTTGCAGTTAATAAAGCTCGCTTAGGAATTGAAATCAATTTATCTACAGCCGAGATTAACTCTAATCCCGTCATACCGGGCATATTATAATCAATAATGGCAATATCAATGTTAGTCTCTGCTGATATTTTTGTTAGGGCCTGATCGCCCCCGCCCGCTTCAATAATCGTAACTCCAGGTATATAAGCTTTGACAATTTCCTTAACCATCATCCGAGAAACAACACTGTCATCTACGACTAATACAACTTTACTCATTAAATTACCCTAATTATTAAAATTTGTTGTTTTATACACAAAAGCTTATGAACGATTTGGGATATTAGCAAGGTATTAGCTTGAAATATTGGCAGTAATTGTTCTGCCAATATTAAATGTATAACTCGACAGAATCTAAACTAAATATTTTAGATTGGTTTCATAGTAGTTGAAATACAGAAAGGTCACTTTAAAACGGTCTAAATAGTCAGTATCTGCGTAGTATCCAATGTCAGCTGCTTGGTGAATTTTACTAATTCAATCGATAGTAGTTATCAAATCAGTGGGCTATCATGTATAATCGCGCGAAATTATTTTTGTACTCTTTTTGACTATGGGACTTCCATGCTAACAGCTAATAACATTACTCAACAATTCGGCGCAAAACCGCTTTTTGAAAACATTTCACAAAAATTTGGCGGCGGAAACCGTTATGGTTTAATTGGCGCTAATGGTTGTGGTAAATCAACGCTAATGAAAATACTAGGTGGTGATTTAGAGCAAACCTCAGGAAATATTAGCCTTGATACTGGCGAACGTTTAGGTAAGTTACGTCAAGATCAGTTTGCTTTCGAAGAAAACAGTGTCATTGACACCGTTATCATGGGCCATACTGAACTTTGGGCTGTTAAAGAAGAGCGCGATCGCATTTATGCCTTACCAGAAATGAGTGAAGCCGATGGCATGAAAGTGGGTGATTTAGAGTCAGAATATGCTGAAATGGATGGTTACAGCGCAGAATCTCGTGCAGGCGAATTGTTAATGGGGGTTGGTATTCCTGTAGAACAACACTATGGCTTGATGAGTGAAATTGCTCCTGGTTTTAAACTACGTATTCTATTAGCTCAAGCGCTATTTTCTGATCCTGATATTCTATTACTTGATGAACCGACCAACAACTTGGACATTCATACTATTCAATGGCTTGAAGAAACGCTAAATGCACGTGAATCAACCATGATTATCATCTCACATGATAGGCATTTCCTAAACAGTGTTTGTACCCATATGGCAGATTTAGATTATGGTGAACTACGTGTTTACCCTGGAAATTACGACGAATACATGTTTGCAGCCACACAGGCTCGTGCTCGCTTATTAGCCGACAATGCCAAGAAAAAAGCGCAAATAGGTGAATTACAAGCCTTTGTTGCTCGTTTTTCTGCAAACGCTTCAAAAGCGAAACAAGCCACCAGTCGTGCTAAGCGTATGGATAAAATTCAGCTTGAAGAAGTTAAAGCGTCGAGTCGTACGAACCCATTTATTCGCTTCACTCAGGAGAAAAAACTTTTCCGTAATGCTCTGGTAATGGATAAGCTAAATAAAAGCTTTAATGATGCCCACATCCTAAAAAATATTTCTGTTTTAGCTGAAGTTGGCGAACGTATTGCCATTATTGGTGAAAACGGCATAGGTAAAACAACCCTGTTACGCACGTTGATGAATGAAGTAGGTTATGAGCCAACATCAGGTGAATACACATGGTCAGAAAATGTAAATATCGGCTATTACGCTCAAGATCACGAATTTGAGTTTGAAAACGACATGACCTTGTTTGATTGGATGAGCCAATGGCGCCAGCCAACTGATGATGAACAAGCCGTTCGTGGCTACCTAGGCCGATTATTATTTTCTGCTGATGATATTAAAAAATCAGTTAAAATACTATCTGGTGGTGAAAAAGGTAGAATGTTGTTTGGTAAGTTGATGATGCAGCAGCCAAATATTCTCGTTATGGATGAGCCGACCAATCACATGGATATGGAATCAATTGAGTCATTAAACATGGCATTAGAACAATACGAAGGTACCTTATTTTTTGTCAGTCATGATAGAGAGTTTGTTTCAAGTATAGCGACTCGTGTTATTGAATTAACGAAAGACGGCATTGTTGACTTTGCTGGTACTTATGATGAGTATCTAGCAAGCAAAATCTAATAGAAGTCAGAATTGAAAGCACCAGCTGAAAAAATGATTATCTACAGCTGGTGATTCAAAAACACAATATTTACACTACATAATAAAATTTTATTGAGGATGCCCCTTGCTTAGTTACCGTCACGCTTTTCATGCTGGAAATTTCGCTGATGTATTAAAACATAGCGTATTAACCCTTGTTCTTGAGTATATGACTCGAAAAGAAAAAGGCTTTCTATATGTTGATAGCCACTCTGGTGCAGGTATGTACCAATTATCTGATGAATATGCACAAAAAACTGGAGAGTATAAAGATGGCATTGCTAAGCTGATTGATAGTGACGCTCAAAATGATGATATTCCAGAGCCGTTAATTGAATATATTGAGTTAATTAAACGACTTAATTTAGGTGCTGATCTTAATATATACCCAGGCTCTCCAGGCATAGCAAGACAATTTATGCGTCGCCAGGACAGTAGTCATTTATTTGAATTACATCCCACAGATATTGAACATTTAACCGATTTTTGCCAGCGTTGGCGAAAAGTTTTTGTTAAACAATCTGATGGTTATCAAGGAGTATTAAGTTTATTGCCACCACCAAGTAGGCGTGGCGTAGTTTTAATTGATCCACCGTACGAGCTTAAAGAAGATTACTCCAAAGCGGTAAAAACGATTATTAAAGGCTACAAAAAATTTGCCACTGGCATCTATATCCTTTGGTATCCTGTCGTTAAAAGAGAATTAGTCGAGCAAATGAAAAGTCAATTTCAAGCAAGTGATGTTAAAAATTTATTGCAAGTGGAATTTTGTTTAACTGAAGATACAGAAGAGTATGGAATGACGGGTACGGGATTATTTATTGTTAATCCCCCTTGGCAACTGGCTCAGCAGTTATCAGAAATCCTACCTTATTTAAAAACTAAATTAGGTGATCAAGCATCTAATTATTGTGTAAATCAATTAATTGCTGAATAATCAAACAACCATCAACTAAGAATAATGATATCCATTGCTTTTAGTTGGTTTATTAATTGGTATAACTGGTAAGCAATGACTAAAAGCCAAAATTCAAGCAACATAATTCAACATCGTATAGATATGGATCTACTAAAAAGATCCATTGCAGGTGTTTTCATTTATGCCATTTTATTGCCAATTATATTTTACTTTTATGATTTCTACCTTCAAGAGCCAGAGATAAGCTGGTCCATTACTATAGCAATGGCTGTCATCAGCTTTTTTAGATTCTCTCACTACTTTTTCACCAAGTCCCTTTATCCATATTCGGCTAAATTATGGTTAGCGATATTTTCAGTTTTATCACTATCTCAAGCAGCTATTTTAGGAATAGTATTTGCTTTATCCGTAGGTGAACCTCGATTTTCCCTAATTACTAATGTAATGTTTTTAACTATTGGCGGCTTAGCTGGAGGGGCATTAACCGCACTAATGCCCCGACTTTGGTTAGCAATAATTAACTTATTATTCTTACTAATACCTGGAGCTGTAGTTTCATTAAATATTCCAGATCACACAGGGTTTGCTGTGTTGATTATGATTTACTTTACCTATTTATTTACCCTTGGTTTGCGCAGTAACAGTGAATATTTAAGAGCCTTTGAAATAGAGTTCCAACTTGAACAACAACGTTCAGAATTAGAGCAGTTAAATAAAATAGATCCCCTCACCCATATTTATAACCGAGGTCATTTTAATACCGCTTATGAACACCAATGGAATAATGGTATTAGAAATCAACATCAACAATCGTTGTTATTAATTGATGTTGATAAATTCAAGGCAATTAATGATAACTATGGGCATTTATTTGGCGATGAGTGCCTTATTTATATTGCTAAAAACATTCACGACACTGCTCAAAGAAAAACCGATATTATTGCCAGGTTTGGTGGTGAGGAATTTGCAGTATTGCTAAGCGATACCTCACAAGAGGAAGCGATATCAATCGCTGAAGCGATTAGAGAAAAAATAGCAGAGCAGCCCTTCGTTTTAAACAAAACAACATTAACTATTACGGTTAGTATTGGTGTCGCTAGTATAGTTCCACAAAGAAGCATCAACCCTAACCAATTAATAGAAAATGCCGACAAGTGTCTTTATCAAGCAAAAAATAATGGTCGAAACAATGTGCACTATAAAAAATAACCACCCATTACTACTCGGCCTTTTCTTTAGCCTTAGCGTATAAGCCTTTGGATTGCCATTTTTTAGTATTCCATCGATGCATATTACTCATACCTCTAAAGACTTCATCAATACTAGCAGCAAGCCAAACACCAACTAATCCCCAAGCCAAGTAAAGGCCAAAATACCAAGCTAAAGGTACAGCAATAAACCACATACTGATGAACCCCACAATTGATGTATACCTTGCATCTCCGCAAGCTCGAAGAGATGCACCAACAATTAGGTTAAATGAACGTCCTAATTCACCTAAAAAACCAATCAACAACACTGTACTACCCAGTGCCCATATCTCTTTATTGTCAGTAAAAAAACTATAAAAATAATGAGAAAAACTAACTAAAACTGCCATAAAAATCAGCACCCCAACAACACCAATCTTTATGCCTTTTAATAATTCATTTTGGGCATCGTCAAAGCGATTAGCACCTATCAGATAAGCCACTTTAATCTGCACACCACCACTAATGGCAAAACCATATAGAATCCCGATAAACAAGATGTTAAAGCTGTAAATACGAGTTGCTAATGACAATGTCCCCATCATAACTACCATGGTAGTCATTAAAAGCTGGCTTAATTGCCACGATAATGGCTCTACAATTGACGGCATGGCAATTTTAAGGATAGGACGACAAAAATCCTTAAAGCATTGCCATCCTTTAGGGAAATATATTTCGATTTTAAAATGCCAAAGAATAACCGATAAACTAAAAAATAAACTTAGCGACCAAGCAATTACTGAAGCGGTAGCAATACCTTGAACACCCATAGCTGGTGCACCAAACTTTCCATCAATTAAAATGTAATTAAATAGAATATTAATTACAGACATTATTGCCGTAGAAAACATATTCCAATTAGTTTTACCTTGGGATGCAAGAATGGCGGTTGCAGAAAATCTTAATGCTAAAACCCAAGTGCCCATGCCCAATGTTGTTAAGTAAGTTTGTGCTACTGAAGATAATTCACCAGTTAACCCTAACAAAGATGGAAACGTCTGGGCGCCAGAGACAAAGATAACAGCCATAACAAGGCCTGACAGTGCCATAAGAAGAATCAATACGCCATAAGTCCCACCAACCTTATGATGATCTTTAGCGCCTAATTGTTGAGTAGAAATACTACTACCCGCTTGAACAATCGTACTATAAAGTGCAAAAGCTATCCCCAATATAGGTAGCATTGCACCAACCGCTGCCGCAGAATTATCGGAAATTTGACTCAAAAACCAAGCATCGGTGACATTGATCATAAAAATAAAAAACAGATCAACAAAAATTGGCCAAGTGAGACTAATTAAGCTGCGATCGGCAATAGATGATTGTTCTTTAGACAATGACGGTTCCGGTTATTAAAATGAAATTTTAAATATATTAGACATTGTACTTACATCAAGAGATTTTAATACCTAAAAGTAGCCATAAAAAAACCACAGTAAATTAATTCACTGTGGTTTGAGCTTTACCTTAGATTTATTGTTCAATTTATAAGAATGACAATAACTCTTCATCTAATTGCATAAGTGTTTTAGGATCAGCCATCATAGTTTTCGCTAAAGATTTAGTTCTTGGTAACATGCGTTCAAAATAAAACTCTGCAGTTTTGATTTTAGCACGATAAAAATCACGATTTTCGACATCTCCAGCAAGTTTTTCATATGCCGCTTGTGCCATTTGAGCCCAAAAATAACCCATAACGATATAACCTGAGTACATCAAGTAATCAACAGATGCGGAGCCAACAATATCGCGATCTTTTTTAGCTTTTAAAGCCAATCTCAGTGAGTATTGTTGCCAATTCGCAACATTTTTACTTAATGCCCAAACAAATTTATTCATTTGACGTTTATGTGGATTACTTGAAATCATGCTTTTATCTTTACAGAACACCAAAATTTCTTTAGTAAAGTTCTTTAAGGATTTACCACGAGTCAATAATATTTTACGGCCTAACAAATCAAGCGCTTGAATACCCGTAGTCCCCTCATATAATGTTGAGATACGAACATCACGAACAATTTGTTCCATACCCCACTCTTTTATATAACCATGTCCACCAAATATTTGCATACCATGGCTTGCACTTTCACAGCCCATTTCAGTTAGAAACGCTTTTAATATTGGCGTTATAAATCCTAAACGGTCATCGGCATCTTTACGCGCTTCTTCAGTTTTTGCCATTTCAATATCATCAACAATTTTGGCTGTGTAATAGATCATCGCACGACCACCTTCAGAAATTGCTTTTTGCGTCATAAGCATTTTACGGACATCAGGATGAACAATAATAGGATCTGCTACTTTATCAGGGAATTTTTTACCCGTTAAAGCACGCATAGACAAACGCTCTTTTGCGTATAATAATGAGTTTTGATAAGAAAGCTCTGACGCACAAATTCCTTGAAGGGCAGTACCAACACGTGCTGTATTCATAAAAGTAAACATACACTCAAGACCTTTATTTTCAGGTCCAATCAACACACCTTTAGCATTATCAAAATTTAATACCGCGGTTGAAGAGGCTTTAATCCCCATTTTATCTTCTATAGAGCCACAAACAACATTATTACCTTCACCTAAGTTGCCTTGTTGATCAACTTGAATTTTTGGGACGATAAATAATGAAATACCACGAGTACCTGCCGGTGCATCCGGTAGTCGAGCTAGGACAATATGAATAATATTTTCTGTTAGGTCATGCTCACCAGCTGAGATAAAAATTTTAGTCCCAGTTACATCATAGGTACCGTCACCATTGGGTATGGCTTTAGTTTTCACTTGACCTAAATCTGTACCACATTGCGGTTCAGTTAAACACATTGTGCCGGTCCATGTACCTTCAGTTAAACGAGTAAGGTAAAGCTCTTTTTGTTCATCGCTACCATGAGTTTGTACGGTGTTCATTGCACCATGACTTAAACCAGGATACATAGACCATGACCAATTAGCCGTCCCCATCATTTCTGATTTAACCATGCCTAATGAAGGTGGTAGACCTTGTCCACCGTGTTCAATAGGATGAGATAAACTTTGCCAACCACCGGCAACATACTGCTGATAAGCTTCTTTAAAGCCTTTTGGCGTGATAACGTTACCCTCATCAAATTTACAACCTTCTTTATCTCCACTTTGGTTAAGTGGTAATAATTCATTTTCACAGAACTTGGCACATTCTTGAAAGATAGCATCAACCAAATCAGGAGTAGCTTCAGCAAATTCTGGGTATTTTTCATAATGAGGATAGTACCCAAAGACATCTTCGAATAAAAATTTTATATCCATTATCGGCGCTTTGTAACTAAGCATAGCTGAACTCCAAATTTGATTGTTTTCAAAATAAACTTTACATAGAGTATAACAAATGGAGCCACTGGTCTAACCACTTATCAATATAAATTCAAGAAATAACAGTAACATTCTGTTTTTTATATGTTTATTCGATGATTTCAGTTAACGTCACTTTGCAGTTTTATTATAGACAAAAAAAAGCCACTTTATTAAGTGGCTTAAGAACAAACATGTGAGAATTTGATTAATTATCGTTGTTCATCAATTGCTTGTTGAATTTTATCTAGATCTTCTTGTGAAAAATCAGCACCTTTAATTAAACGTAAAACCCTGTCCGGATTCATTTTTCCATCATGTTTAATTACAATAGTATTTTCATCACTTATATGATGCTTTATTCTTTTAACCATTTGATTGATATCGACAGTATGATCACCAAACTCTGAGTCTGACTCAATAATAACAATCCGTTCACCCTCTTTACTCACCCAATTCATACCACTTTCGGTGTCAAACTCACGAACTTTGACCATTTTATTGCCAATATGAATATTACCTAAATCAGCCAATAATTGCTCTCTAACTTCTACAGGGACGTCAGATAAAGCTTCAGCTAATTTTTCTTTATCATGTAAAGCTGACTTTGGTACAATCACATCAGTAACTTCACCGTTAATTTCAACTCTGATATTAGCGTTTTCATCACCATTTATTTCTACCATCACTTCATGAAATTCATGATCAGGTTCAGTTGCCATAGCCAGTCCAGATAGTGAACTTGCACCACCAAATAATGCTAATGAAAGAGCTAAAGTTAGTTTTGAAAGTCTTGTAATTGATCTCATTTGAATTCCTGTTTATTTTTTAGATTTAAATTTTTAATCAATGAAATTATTGCGACTTTTATGCCAATTAAAAATTAACAAGACTTTTCATAAGGTTAGATGGGTATTTCACATAATTGTATCGTCTATCGTAATTATAATTACCCATATAGGGAGCAGAGTTTCCTTATATCAGGACTTTACTAAAATTAAGAATTCATACACTCGAAATATAATAGATAAACCTTTGACTTAATTACTTTAAATTATTTACAAAGATTGGCATTATAATTGTACTAGTATAACTATCAATCACCCTTTATTTTTATAACTAAAGTATCACCACTATGTCATTAAGAAGTTACCTTTTCAGCCTAATTGGTTTATTAATTGTATTACTCACGGTATCCCAATTAACACTTGTTTATTGGATTGATAAAAACCTTGCTGAAGAAGTCGAAACTCAAGCAAGACATTTAAGCCAACAAGTTTTTAACCTCGCATTTGAGAAAATTGACAAAGAAGGTCAACACCGGGATGAGCCAAGCCATAAAGTTGTAAAAACTACACATACCTTCAAAAATAGTGCTGTTGTTAATGAAAATATTGAGATAATTGAAATACCATCAGAAAAAATCAATGAGCATCCCAAGGAATTAACAAACACTTCAAAAATAACAAACAACCAAAACGTTATTGTTGATTTAAATTCTAACTATTTATATACAACAGACAGTGACATTGATGATGAACCTATCAATCAAAATCAATCTGTGCAAAATAAAAGGGAAGCTGCTGGGTTAGTTGTTCAATCAAACGAGCCTACTAGAAGAGTGTTGATAAAAGAATTTGAGTCTATTGTTAAAGACATCCATAACGAAAATATTGAGATTATTTCTGATGAAGGTATCGCTACTATGGTTATACAATCCAATGAAAATGTGAAATCACACTGGACTTCAGATACTCAAAAATTAAGAAAAATCAGTAAAACAGAAAATCTTATCCACTCAATACAGTGGTTATTAATTATCTCAGCTATTGTTGCTTTAATTTTTGCTTATTGGTTAAGCGCACAATTTAATAAACCACTTAAAGAGTTAGCATCAGGCTTTGAACGTTTATCGCAAGGTGATTATCAGCAAAATGTAAAAGAGCAAGGTGTAAAAGAAATCCGATCGACAATTATTCATTTCAATCAAATGGTTTCACGTTTATCACAATTAACCCAAGCAGAAAAACAGCATAAGGAAATAGCCCATCTAGCCGAGCTTGGTGAAGTCAGTCGTGGTTTGGCCCATGCACTAAGAAACCCTATTCATACGATAGGTTTATCATTAGAACAATTATCACAAGCAGAACTAACTCCTGCTCAGCGTTTATCATTACTCTCTACAGCTCAAAATAAAATTAGCCATATTGATAAAAATATTAAGGCATTACTTACCTTAACGACCACAGGAATCACACGTGATGAACAGGTGCCCATTCTAGCTGTTATTCAAGATATAATACTCGAATATAAGTCATGTAATTTAGCAGGAAGCAAAATACAGCCACAATTTGATATTGATGTAGATAAGCGTATCACTTTACTGGGGGATGAGTCTGAAATCAGGAGTATTTTACATACCCTTATTATCAACGCTTGTGAAGCTAACACTGACAACAAAGCTATTAGTATCACTGCAAGTATGGATAAAGAGCAATTAATAATTGCAGTAACAGATAATGGCTCAGGTTTAGATGACTCTATTTGTGAACAACTATTTCAACCACATATTTCAACAAAAGCCGAAGGCGCTGGCATGGGGCTATACATTGCCAAAAGAATAATTAGTCTGCATTATCATGGTGAGCTAACAGTAGAAAACAATATTGATAAGCAAGGCTGTACTGCTTTAGCTTGTTTTAAACAAACTGAGGATTAATAATGACAACCAATATTCGAATTTTAGTTGTTGAAGATGAGGCAGATCAAAGAGCATTAATATGCGATATCCTCATCGCCAGTGACTTTCAAGTATCGCAAGCCGATTGTGTTGAACAAGCGATAGTATTGTTGCAAGAGCAGCCCTTTGATGTAGTTTTTTCTGATTGGAAACTTGGCACATTGTCAGGCTTAGATTTATTAAATTATGTCCGAAAAAACCAGCCTTCTTTAGGTTTTGTCATCGCAACCGCATATGGCACAATTAGTCATGCAGTTAAAGCCTTGCAGCAAGGTGCAGATGACTATTTATCAAAACCATTTCAACGCCAAGAACTATTACTTACCATTGATAAAGCAGTTAAAGCTAAAAATTTACGTAGCCAAAACATTTACCTTAACTCACAGCTTAGTGAGCAAAAACAGCTAGTAGGACTAGTTGGCAAAGCCCCTTGTATGCAAAAGGTTTATCAACGTATAGAAAAAGTATCCGCTACCAATGCAACAATTTTAATTTTAGGTGAAAGCGGCACAGGTAAGGAGCTCGCAGCTAGAGCATTACATGAAAGATCAAACCGATGCCATGAAAAATTTATTGCTATTAACTGTGGAGCCATTGCTGAAACATTAGCGGAAGCTGAATTATTTGGTGCTGAAAAAGGAGCATACACCGGCGCAAATACCATGAAGATAGGACGTTTAGAGGCAGCAAACAATGGCACTATATTTTTAGATGAAATTGGAGAACTATCACCTTCCCTACAAGCTCATTTATTACGATTTTTACAAGAAGGTACAATCACTAGACTAGGTAGCCATGAAGAAATAAAACTCAACGTCAGAGTTATTGCTGCAACCCATAGAAATTTAGATGAAGAAATTAAACAAGGTAATTTTAGAGAAGATTTATTTTACCGCCTCAATGTTGTTCCTATCAACATGCCTCCCCTAAGAGAGAGACAAGAAGATATAGCATTATTGGTAGAGCATTTCATCGAAGTACACAGCAAGCAGCATAATAGTGAAAAACCCAAACTTTCAGCAGATATTTACCGAAAACTATTAGAGTATTATTGGCCTGGCAATGTTAGAGAATTATCAAATAGGATAGAACGTTTTGTTTTACTTAATGACGAAGAAGAATTGACACAAAACATACACACAAGTCAGCATAAAAGTAGTGAAGATAGTCAGGGTAACAAAATTGACTTTGAACTGCCGAAGAACAGCTTTAATTGGGAACATTTTGAACGTCACTGCTTGGCTCAAGCGTTAGAAATTAACCAAGGTAATCGAACAAAAGCAGCAAAACACTTACAAATGTCATATAAAGCTTTTTTATATCGTTTAGAAAAGTTTCAATTAAATTAATTTTAACCAACTAATATTTCACAAGGTTTTATACAAAATTAGAAACTTATAAAAAACTCATATAACGAATAAGTACGAAGAGTTTCTTTTTTGTAGTAAACAATTATAACCAAGCTGTACATATGTTCTAGACTGAATAGGTATCCATATTTTTTATTGAGGATGTCTATATGAGTTCAATTTGGAAAAACCATGCCATAAACCTAACTGACATGATCAAAGATAATAACGAAATGAAGGCTCATTTATACCTTGAGCAATTGATGTTATTCCCACTCGATATTCAAGACAAAATTATCGAAGAAGTAAGCCATTTAAGTCACTGTCATTGTGAAGCTGTTGCTGGAATTATCAGCCACTATTCTATGATCGAAATTAGGTGACCAAGTTGCAAACTTATCAGTCAAACATTAATTTTCTATACTAGCAGTGCTTCAAACTTGTTGCTAACTTGAGAGTTGTTGCTTTCTTAATAACGCAATATCATCTCGAATTGAAGCCGCACGTTCAAACTCCAAGTTCTGCGCATGTTGGTACATAGTCTCTTCAAGTTGTTGCACTTTTGTATCGATTTCTTTTGTAGTTAACAGCTCATAATCAGCTTTTAACTCAGCAATTTCACTAATATGTGACTTGCTGAAATCTTTAGTCCCAACATCCATGACATCAGTGATTTTACTAGTTACGCCTTTAGGCACTATATTGTTATCAAGATTAAACTGATGCTGCTTAGCTCGGCGACGCTCAGTTTCATCAATAGCCTTACGCATTGAGCCAGTAACACGTCCTGCATATAAAATAGCGCGCCCATTGAGATTACGTGCGGCACGACCAATAGTTTGAATTAATGAACGCTCTGAGCGTAAAAATCCTTCTTTATCAGCATCTAGGATAGCCACTAATGAAACCTCTGGCATATCTAGCCCTTCGCGTAACAAATTAATACCAACAATGACATCAAACTTGCCTAAGCGAAAATCTCTAATAATTTCAACACGCTCAACAGTATCAACATCAGAATGTAGGTATCTAGTTTTAATGCCATGTTCATCTAAATAATCAGTCAGATCTTCAGCCATTCGTTTAGTAAGGGTTGTCGCAATAACTCTTTCATTTAACGGTAAGCGTTTTCTAATTTCTGAGAGTAAGTCATCAACTTGCGTTTCGACATCCCTAACTTCAATAATAGGATCTAATAAACCTGTCGGACGAACAACTTGCTCTGCTATGTCTTCCCCAGATTTTTCTAATTCATATTTACTCGGAGTTGCAGATACATAAATGGTTTGTGGCGCTAAGGCTTCAAACTCTTCAAATTTCATCGGTCTGTTATCAAGTGCTGAAGGCAAGCGGAAACCATAGTTTACTAAGTTTTCTTTCCTCGCCCTGTCTCCTTTATACATCGCACCAATTTGCGGTACGGTAACATGAGATTCATCAAGTATAAGTAAACCATCATCTGGTAAATAATCGAATAATGTCGGTGGGGAGTCGCCCTGCTCTCGCCCAGACAAATATCGAGAGTAGTTCTCAATACCAGAGCAATAGCCAAGCTCTGTCATCATTTCAATATCAAATTGAGTCCGCTGACTTATACGTTGCTCTTCCACTAACCTATTATTATCTTTTAATTGTTGTGACCGTGCTTTCAATTCGATTTTAATAGAGTCTACTGCCGCAATTATTTTTTCTTTGGGAGTAGCATAATGTGTTTTAGGATAAACGGTAACACGAGCTAAAACTTGCTCTACAGAGCCAGTTAAAGGATCAAATTGACTTATACGTTCAATTTCTTCGTCAAAAAGTTCTACCCGTAAAGCAAATTTATCCGATTCAGCCGGAAAAATATCAATAACATCTCCCCTTACACGATAGGTTGCTCGCGTAAAGGCCGTATCGTTTCGAGTATATTGAAGTTCAGCTAAGCGCCTTAAGATATCGCGCTGATTAATAATGTCGCCTTGACGAAGGTGTAACATCATTTTCAAATATGAGTCAGGATCGCCCAAGCCATAAATAGCAGATACAGAAGCGATAATGATAACATCTCTGCGCTCAAGTAAGGCTTTAGTTGCCGATAAACGCATTTGTTCAATATGTTCATTTACAGAAGCATCTTTCTCAATAAAAGTATCAGTGGTTGGCACATATGCTTCAGGCTGATAATAATCATAATAAGAAACAAAATATTCCACAGCATTATTAGGAAAAAATTCTTTCATTTCTCCATATAACTGTGCAGCTAAGGTTTTATTAGGTGCCATAATCATCGTTGGACGATTAAGTTTGGCAATAACATTGGCTACAGTAAAAGTTTTACCTGAGCCGGTAACTCCAAGTAATGTTTGATGAGCTAAACCATCTTCAATACCTTCAAGTAACTTTTTAATTGCCGTTGGTTGGTCACCATTAGGTGTATAATCCGACTTTAACTCCATTGACTTCATGACTTAGCAACTCCAATTTCGATATTTTGAAAATGAAAATTCTTAACAAAAAAGTTATAGGAAATAATTGCCATAACAAAATTGCCTAGTAGAGCTCCAACAAATAGCCCTTCTAATCCATAAAAAATACTGCCTAGATAAGCCAAAGGAACATAACAAACAAATAGGCGAATAATACTTAACAGCAATGCCACCATAGGCTTATGAAGGGCGTTAAATGATGAGTTAGTCAGAATTATCACTCCTTGCAATCCATAACCCAGAGGTAAAACCCAGATAAACAATACGATAATATCAGCGACGGCTTGTTCTTTAGCAAAAACATCAGCAATGAATGGAGCAATTAATAACAAAATGGCGAAAATTAATACCTGCCATATAAGTACAAACTTAATAGACTTTTTGTAAGCCTCTTCAACTCGGTGCATATTACCTGCACCAAAGTTTTGACTAATAAAAGGCGGCAAACTCATCGACATTGCCAAGACAACTAAACAGGCTATAGACTCTATTCGAGAGCCAACTCCAAATGCAGCAACAGCCGACTCACCAAAATTGGCCACAATGGCAGTCATAATAGCAGCAGCAATAGGTGTTAACATATTAGCGCCAGCTGCTGGCAGGCCAATATGTAGAATTCCTTTGCAAGCAGTAACCATATCGACAAGTGAAATAAATTTAGTGTGAATGAGTTTTTTCTTAACAGTCAACACGTGTAAAACAAAAACTAACCCTACTAACCAAGAAAGTAATGTTGCAATAGCAGCACCTTTAATTCCCATTTCAGGTATAGGGCCCCAGCCAAAAATTAAAATAGGATCTAATATGGCGTTAATTAACCCTGCGCTGCCCATAATGATACTGGGTGTTTTTGTATCACCAGATGCACGTAGAACAGAATTGCCAATCATGGGACCAATTAGACAAACACTACCAAAGAACCAAATATCCATGTAATCATGGATCATCGGCAGTAACTCTTCACTCGCTCCTAATAAAAGAAATATCTCATCAATAAAGTGGTAACCGACAAACGAAAGTAAACCAACAATAATAGCGGCCAAATAGAGTGCAGCGGTAGCCGAGTTTTTGGCTAGTTCATGCTCTTTTCTACCTAGGAACTTAGCAATAACTGCTGAAGTACCTATACCAAGGCCAATGGTTAAACTTAAAACAGTGAAAGTTATCGGAAAAGTAAAGCTAATTGCAGCAAGAGGTTTTGTACCAAGCAAGCTGACAAAAAATGTATCGACTAAATTAAAAGTCATCAATAAAATCATTCCATAAATCATTGGAACGGTCATCTGTTTTAATGTGCTAGCTACGGGATCTGTTAATAAATCGACTTGCTTTTTGATAGTTGTTTTTACCATTAAATTATTTTAACTTCTAGAAGGTTATTTTGATTGTTCCGCACGAGAAAAGTATTGTAAAAGATAGTCGTTATTGTCGCTATGTAAATATTAATTTTTAACGCTAAATCTTATAATACGCCATGAATTGCTTAAAATTAGGATTTGTAAATAGCTCACATCAAAATGTATAAAATAAACATTCACAATAAAAACACCATAAAACCCTATTGTTGAAAAATCGCACGACTTGAGAGATATTTAACCCATAAACCAATAACACCTTGATAATATTGAATTATTAACAACTATCAATTTTATAACAAAAACGCCTAAAAGCCTTGTTAACTGTAACGTTTACGTTTTATCACACTTTAATTCACAGTGTTATCCACAGGTTTAGTGGATAACTATTTTACTATTGATAAAAAGAGTAATAATCTATGTCTAGTTATGCCATGTGTGAAAAAAACACCAGAAACAGGTGATATTCCCGACTTAACGACTGCTATTTAAGCAAACAAACAAATTATTAGATTTTTTGTAATTTATCTGTTGACAGTATCGCTATCCCCCTTTAATATTCCGCCCCGTTAGCCGAGACGCTAATTTGTTTTAAGAAACAAAGTTTATTCCCCAATAGCTCAGTTGGTAGAGCGACGGACTGTTAATCCGTGTGTCACTGGTTCAAGTCCAGTTTGGGGAGCCACATTTAAGTAATGGCTTTATAGCGGTTACTGCTGTAAAACGTTTATTCCCCAGTAGCTCTTTTGGTAGAGCTTGGGAGATTAGGTACTGTTAATCCTTGTAACCTAATCACTGTACATTTTTATTCCCCAATAGCTCAGTTGGTAGAGCGACGGACTGTTAATCCGTGTGTCACTGGTTCAAGTCCAGTTTGGGGAGCCACATTTAAGTAATAGCTCACAGCGTTTACTGTTGTAAAACGATTATTCCCCAGTACTCTTTTGGTAGAGATTGGGAGATTAGGTACTGTTAATCCTTGTAACCTAATCACTGTACAAATTTTATTCCCCAATAGCTCAGTTGGTAGAGCGACGGACTGTTAATCCGTGTGTCACTGGTTCAAGTCCAGTTTGGGGAGCCACATTAAGAAACCTGCACTTGTGCAGGTTTTTTTTCGCCTGTAAAAAATATAAGTACAGACTACTAGCTCAAAATCCCAGCCTTAACTGAACGAAGTAAACTTTATAAAATAGTTAATGTTTGGGGTAAGTCATATGAAATGCTTACTGAGTTACCTTTTGCAAATATATAAGGTAAATGACTTATCGCCCTTAATTCAAAAATATCTTCACTAACCTCTTGGGTCGTTCTTAGTGAAATCTTCTCTTTTCTAATGGGACCAACAAAACTGATAGTCATGTACGCTCTAAAAGCTTCGACAATTGTGACATAGCATCGATTTTGCCATCTTTTAACAATTTTAAACCTTCATCAAAAGCAACTTTCATAAAATGAACATCACAATTGAGTAATAAAGCTAAATTTTTAAACAAATCTACATATATTCCCTGCAGTTTTCCTACATCATTAGTATAAAAATATGGTGAAAATTCTTGAAAGCCCACTTTAAGCTCACATCCCTTGGAAGAAAATGAACTGAGTAGAACAATAATGAATACAAGCAAAATTACTTTCATGATTTTTAATATAGTTAACAAAACGAATAAAGCCGCTAAGTAGCGGCTTTATAAGTAAAGTGACAAAGAGAATTTATTTCATCATATCATCTCTTAATTTTTTAAATTCAGTACCTTTACGCCAGTTTGGCCATTGTTCACTGTTGCCTAATATATACCCTACTTCAAAAAACAACTGCAATTCTGCAACCATCGACTCCCAACTCCAGTCATTATTATATTCATCACAAATTTGATGGTAACATTTGGCAACTAATGCTTTTACTTTTTCATTAATTTTAACCTGCTCATCATTTAACAAAATAGAACCGCCTCCTGCACTAAGGGCTGGCACGCCTTTTTTAGCTAAACTAAAATGATCTGAACGGTAATAATAACCACGTTCAGGTGTTTGCTCTGCAGTTAACTTTCTGTTTTGACGTTTAGCGGCTATGGCTAAGTAATCTTCTAATTCAGACTTCCCAAAACCAACAACTGTCATGTCTTTTTTAAGACCACTGATGTCTAGACTATCCATGTTCACTAATCCAACAACTTTATTAAGTGGGATTGTTGGATGGTTAGCATAATAACGAGAGCCTAAGCGTCCTTGCTCTTCAGCTGTAACAGCGATAATAGTGATTGAGCGATCTGGAGTTTTATTTAACGTTTTAAAAGCCTTAGCAATATGCATCAGGCCTGCAGTACCTGTAGCATTGTCATGAGCACCGTTATAAATTTCTTTTTTTCCATCAACAATAGTTGAACCTAAATGATCCCAATGGGCCATATATATAACATGTTCATCACTTCTTTTAGAGCCTTCAATAGTTGCAATAATGTTATTAGAGGTAGATTCAACAACAGTATTCTCCACTTTTATTGATGCTGTTAACTTAAGTGGAATGGCCTGAAAACTTCGTTGGGCCGCTTGTTGTTTTAATCTCTCTAACTCAAGTCCCGATTTTTTAAATAACTCTGTAGCTTTGTCGTAGCTGATCCACATTTCAATATCAATTGCTGGCTCATTAACTTCTTTTTCTGGCAAATGATATTGAGCTCCCTGCCAACCGCTTTCTACAACATTCCAACCGTAACTTGCCGGCCTCGTTTCATGAACGATAATTGCGCCAGCAGCACCCTGACGAGCTGCTTCTTCATATTTATATATCCAACGCCCATAATAAGTCATGGTATTACCGTCAAAGAGCTCAGGGTCTTGAGTCGCATATCCAGGATCATTGACTAAAATGACCACTGTTTTTCCTTTTACGTCGATGCCTTGATAATCATTCCATTGGTATTCTGGTGCATTGATACCATAACCTACAAAAACTAAGTCAGAGTTTTTTAGGCTTAAATGTTTTTCAGTTTTTCTCGAGGTTGCAACAAAGTTTTTCGGGTAATCAAAAGCTATATCCGCTATTTCAAGTGATGTTTTTGGTGTACTGGTAATTGACACCATAGGAACAGCTTGTAAATAGCTATCACCATTTCCGGGTGTTAATCCAAGTTTTTTAAATTCATTGACCAGTAAGTGAGTTGTTAAAGTTTCACCTACCGTTGACGGTTCACGCCCGCCAAATTCATCAGACGCAAGTATTTTTACGTGTGTCTTTATTTTATCAATATCAAAAGATAAATAAGCTTCATTAAAGTTGTCACTTTTTTCAAAGGCGCTTACCGCACAAGTTGTCGAAAGTAGTAAGCTTGAAAATAACATTCCTAAGTTTTTTTTATTCTTAATTTTCACAATAATTCCTATTATTATTCATTTATTTCTTGGAAATTAAACTGCCACAAGGTTATCTTTATTCTTTTTATAACACCAGCTTATCTGAGTAATAACTAGTATTAGTTTGTAAGCTTAGGCTTACTTAACAACTTTTGGCCATATTCAATGACAGCAATAGATATCTGCTTATGTAATCCTTTTTCTAAAATCCAGCTGTGCCAGTAAAGAACACGAGGTAAATGTTTATCTGGAGCTAGTTCAATTAGTTTTCCTGTTGCTAAATATGGCGCTGCTTGAAATTCAGGTAGCAAACAATAAGCGACTCCCTCTAAAGCCATATCAACAAAAGCCTCAGAAGAACGTAAACGATGACATGGGTAACTCCCAGATTTTACCCCAAAGTTCTGTTCAATAAAGTCAGAGTGCATAGTATCGCGTTGATCAAACTCAACACCTGGTGCTTTTTGTAAAGACGCTTGGGTTATACCTTTGCTGAAATATTGTTTTTCAAAATCAGGGCTTGCACACAAAAAATATTCAACCACTCCTATAGAGACAACTTTACAACCAGTAAAACTTTCTTTTTGTGTACTCAGCGCAGCAAAAACTTCTCCACGCTTTAACAATTCTTGGGTATTGGTTTCATCAACAACTTGTAGATCAAGTTCAATAGGGTGGCGTTTTAATAAAGGGGCTAAGGCAGGTATAAACCAATTAGCAAGTGTGTCTGCGTTTATTGCAATAGATACCGCTAAAACACTCTCTTGCTCATCTGGTAATATATCTTTAACTAAATCAAACTCTAACTGCCTAACTTGGCGAAAGTGACGAAGAAGTTTCTGGCCAATTTCGGTTGTTTTCAATGGTTGGCTACGTATAAGTACTGGCTGAGCAATATTCTGCTCTAACAGTTTTATTCGTTGCGAAATAGCTGACTGGCTTATATTTAGAAGTTCTGCTGCTTTATCGAAACTTTGTTGCGCTACAATGACATCCAGTGCATGTAATAATTTATAATCAAGTGTTCTCAATACCTCTCTCCAATTTCTATTGCTACTCTCACTCCAACTTAACACAACATAAGTAAAACTTATAAGGCTTGATATATTTTAATTATACTAATACAACAAGACACTTTATGCTTTTGCCATTATTAATTAAACTGGAATGAAAATGAGTCTATTAACCGTTGGCAAAGGCTTTTTGATTGGTGCAGGAATGATAATTCCCATTGGTGCTCAAAATGCATTTATTTTAAACCAAGGCATTAAGAAAAACTTTCACTTTATTGCTGCCACTATCTGCATAGTTTGCGATCTTATCTTAATGTCAATTGGCATATTCGGTGGTAGTGCCATCATTAATACTAATGCATTGTTATACCAGTTAATAACAGGAGCTGGAGTTATATTTCTTACTGTTTATGGAGCATTGTTTTTCAAAAGTTTTTTACAAAGAGGTTCGAGTAAACTTGATAAAGTAAGCTCAGCAAAAAGTATAACCGCCGTCATTGCAGCAACCTTAGCGGTAACACTGTTAAATCCACATGTTTATTTAGATACGGTGGTAATTATTGGTAGCATTAGTAGCCAATTTGCCCATAGTGAAAAAATTACTTTTTTAATAGGAACTGCATTAGCTTCTATTGCCTGGTTTTATTCTTTAGCATTTATATCAGCAAAAATGTCGATTTGGTTAAGTAAAGATAAAGTTCAACGGGCGGTTAATCTTAGTGTTGCCTTAATTATGTGGGCAATTGCAATTTCTTTATATCTGTCCTTCAAATAAACGAGCTTACACTTGTATAAAGTAAATTTAACAAGTGCAAAACCTGTGAACAGAGACTAGGAATTATGAGCTACATGAGAGCGTGCTACACCCTGCTTTGTTTTCAGCCCAAGTTGGACGTTTCTGAGAATACAGCTCGAATTCACCCTGTTCTTGATAAGGAGTTTTCAATAACTCTTGCAAGCGTTTTACTTCAGTGAAATCCCCTTGTTCTGCTCGCTCGATTGCTTGTTGAGCCAGATAGTTTCTGAGCACATATTTAGGGTTAGTTCGATTCATTAATGAGATATGTTGCTCAATAGTTAATTCATCTTGCTCAAAACGATTAATATACCGAGTGAGCCAACCACTCATCTGCTGGCGGTATTGTTCATCAACTTGTTCAATTTTATAATAGCAATCAGCAAATACTGTTATCCATTGCTCTTGTTTAGCTGACATAGCTATCATGGGTAGTTTTGCTAATTGTCGATAAAAAAGTGTCATATCGGTTTCTATCAGGGAGAGAATATTTTCTAACTCAAGAAGTAACTTTTCATCTTCTTTATCGACTGTATTTTTGTTTGAGTTATAATTTAGTTCAAACTTTTCTGACTCTACTTTGCTTAAGCCAAGCTTGCTTAACATCATTTCATGCCACAATGATTGATATTGAATAGCATAGTTGTTTAACAGTTCTTCAAGAGGTTTGGCTTCATTAATTAACAAATATAATGCGTTTGCTAATTGAAATAGATTCCACTGTCCTATTTCAGCTTGAGCACCAAAACGATACCGTTTCCCGCTAGCATCTGTCGTATTGGGAGTCCAATTAAGATCAAAATTATCAATCCAACCATAAGGCCCATAATCAATGGTTTCACCCAGTATTGACATATTATCAGTATTCATCACACCATGAACAAAGCCTACCCTTTGCCAATGAACAATCATTTCACAGGTACTTTGGCAAATATCTGCAAACCAATTTAAATAAACATGTTTATCAAATTCTATATTCTCATCAAATAGGTGTGAAAAATTACTGCGAATACTATGATCGACCATTGCTTTAAGAAGTTCTATATCACCACGTTGGGCAGGTAATTGAAAACTACCAAAGCGCATGAAGCTTTTTGATACTCTACAAACTACGGCTCCTTGCTCATTTTTGGCATGACCATCATAAAACATGTCACGCATAACCTGCTCGCCGGTTAAACATATACTCAATGCTCGAGTAGTTGGTATACCTAAATGAAACATAGCCTCTGAGCATAAAAATTCACGAATAGAGGATCTTAATACCGCTAATCCATCAGCGGTTCGAGAATAAGGAGTTGGCCCAGCTCCTTTAAGCTGCAATGTTTGATGGCCGTCGTTCTTGGTAACCACCTCACCTAAGTTAATGGCTCTACCATCACCTAACTGTCCTGCCCAATGACCAAATTGATGTCCGCCATAACACATGGAATAGCCTTGCATACCTTCCATTAAAGAATTACCACTGAAGGTTTGGCAAAATTCTTCTGACTCAATATCTTCTTTTGAAAATCCCAATATTAGGGCAAGATTTTCAGACACAGCAAGTAATTGTGGCTGACTCACTTTGGTAGGGTTAACAAAAGAGAATGCTGCATGATGGACTTGTCGCTGACTATTTTCTTCTTGCTTATCACTAGGAAGATTATTGATAAAACGATTATCGAAAGTTAACTTTGTTAGCGGCACAAAAAATGTCCTGAGATGTTGAAAAATATCTGATTATTGTATGCTATTCTAGAAAACTTATCTTAAAAAACACAACCATATAAGAAATTAAAAATAATGGAATTGATGAAGAATGGCTTGGCAGAGCCTGCAATAAAACGAATTGCTTTTGCCTTATCAAAAGTATTGACTAATTTCTCTAGGGACAGTTTTATTGCGTCAAGTTTAGTAAACATTGAACAATTAGAATTAAAAGAACGTGTTCAACATTTAATAAAGGTCATTCACTCCTTTATGCCAAATAACTTTCCTCAAGCGGCAAAGTTATTAATTGAAGTTAAATCCCACTGGGATTATGGTGAAAAAGAAGATGCATTATCTAGCTTTGCTGCTTGGCCAATAATTGATTATATTGCTGAGTTTGGTTTAGAGCACCCTAGAGAATCTTTAATTGCCTTAAAAGAACTCACTGAACTATTTTCAGCTGAATTTGCGATTCGCCCTTTTATTATTAACCATGCAGAATATTGTCATCAGCAATTTGAACTATGGGTAGATGATAACAGTGAGCATGTTCGTCGGTTAGTGTCTGAAGGGACAAGACCAAGGCTGCCATGGGGTATTCAATTAAAACAGTTTATTAGCGACCCTAATGCTAATATTCCTTTACTCAGCCAATTGCATCAAGATGACAGTCTTTATGTTCGCCGATCAGTTGCCAATCACTTAAATGATATTGCTAAAGATAATCCTAATGTGGTGATAAATACTTGCAAGCTATGGCAGGAAAATTCGATAAATAAAGTGAAAACACTATGGGTAATTAAGCATGCAACAAGAAGCTTAATAAAATCAGGTAATCAAGAGGCTTTTGCTTTATTAGGGTTTAGCAAAAAACCATTACTGGAACTATCAGCAATCAACTTATCAAATAAAACGATCTCAATAGGTGATGCGTTGAATTTTGATTTCGAATTAATTTCCAAAGGCAAAAAGACTCAAAACTTAGTGGTTGATTTTGCCATTCACTTTATGAAAGCAAACCAAAAACAACGGGCCAAAATATTTAAATTGAAAGTAATCACCTTAAAACCCAATGAAAAAGTAACGCTTAGTAAAAAGTATTCTTTTAAATTAATTACCACCCGAAAATATTATCCCGGCGAGCACCACATAGATATTTTAATCAATGGAAAAAGTTATGGTAAACAGAGTTTTAAATTAACAGAAGTGAAATAAAAAAGCACAATAAAAAGATGAAAGTGTAAGTGTTTGTTAACCACTATCATTACTTGATTTAAATCACACATTTGCCTGTTTTACCTTGTTATACTGCCGCCATTATTTAGATATTTAATGAGTAGGATGTTGTTATGTCATTATCACGTAGTAGAAACACTCAGCACAAAGTGTATGTTCCCTCGTCTGCAAGAGAAAACCAATACTTGCTAGCTAAAATTAAGGTAACTGATGAATTACTGGCGAAATTTTCAGATATTATTGATGAAACTTCAGCAAAGCCTTTTGAAAAATTTTATCAAAAGCTTGCTCAAACGTTCTTTAAAATTAACGATGATTTAAACATTGAAAACTGTCAATTTATCGCCAATGATAAATTTCCAAGAATTAGATTTAGCCCTGAAAAAATAACGCCACAAACAGATCAACAGATATTGTTTTTATATAACCCTAAATATCACTTTAGCCAAAACAGCTATTTTGATGGTTCAAAACGCGCTAAAAAACTAACATTAGCATTTTTAGCTAATGGTGACGAAATACGCCTTAATGCGGCTAAATTTCATCAAAAGGTTCAACAAGCTATTGACGCATTTGCTCAAGAAACTACGTTAGCTAAAAGTGAAATGAGAATTTGTGATCATCAACATCTTACCTACGATCTTTATTCGAAAGATAAAGGCCAAGAAGGTACGCAGCCACATAAACTCCGATCCATTAGTAATCGTTATCTTGCAGATAACCAAATATTACCAGAAAATACTGATACTTTAACTTATGCGATTGTTGATTTACCTATAAACCGCCGTATAAGAGAACTAGTCACTATAGATGAAACTTCAGCAGCCCCCTATACCCCACTTTACAATTTAATTGCTGATGCATTAATAAATGCAGCAAAAAACCATAACCTTAATAACGGAGCAGTAATCGCGAATGGTTTAATTCCAATTGTAAGACGTAGTGATGATGAGATAGTTATCGCTAATGGTGAATTACAAATGCTAGGTTATAACCCTAAACATACAAGTTGTGGTTATACCTGCAAGTGGTCTGCAGATAAGTTGGTAGATACTGTACAATTAGTTTTTGTTGCTAGCGAACAAAATAAAACCAACCAAGGTTATGGTAAGTTCTTAAATCAAATTGAACAAACTTTGCATTCTCTTGCTGATAAACTTAATTTTGTTCAAAACAAAGAAGAAATGACTGTTAGGTTCCATCAACATATTGGTTTTTATTCAGATTAATAGAAATGGGTTGGGCAGTTAGCAGCTATAAATATGTTACCTAATTGCCCAGTGCTTCACTCCTTGTTCAGTTAAAAACGCTTCCGCATCACTACCCTGCATTAATGCTAATGTTGCTAAAATTCCCGCTTGAATGCACTGTGGGGCAACAACTGTGATTGAATGTGGAGTGTTTTCAACTGGCCAGCCTGTTTGAGCATTTAAAATGTGGCTATAACGTTTGCCATCTTTTAATAAAAAACGATTAGCGTCTCCACTGGTTGCCAAGGCACCTTTCATTAAAGACACTATCAACCTTTTATCTGAGCTTTTATTTGAATCCTTTTTCACTAAACCGGGATGTTCAATGCCAACTTGCCATGCTTGATTATTTTTCCTTGGTGACGTTGCTGATAAATCACCACCAAGATTAACTAGAACAGGTCTTGTAGTGAAATTTTTTGCGATGATAATCGCTTTATCAACAGCGTATTCTTTACCAATTCCACCAAAATCTAATTCCATACCTTCATCTAAGGTTATATGATCTTGATCGTAAACTACTCTTCTCCAACCAATATGAGTCATACAAACATTAACTTGATTCTTATTGGGCAGATTGTCACTACCATCAAATCGCCAAGCATTTCGAAGAACCCCTGATGTTATATCAAAAACACCACAGCTAAGCACAAAGCATAGCTCAGCAAAGTTGAGTAAAAGAAACGTTTCTTGATCAATAGCTACAGGCTTCCCCTGACTACTGTTAATTTTACTGCAGGCACTTAAAGAAGAATAGCGACTGTACTTATCTTCAATACGCCAAACTTCATTCGCAACAGCTTTCCCGAGCTGCTCTGCTAGTGTTTCTGACTCTGTTTCAATAAGGACTTCGCAAGGACTTGCCATTGCATTAAAGCAAATGCAATAGCTATCCTCGCGAGTTGTTAGCGTTAATTTACGTTTATTTATTTTTCCATTAGGTTGTTTATTCAAGTTTGGCTCTTTCAAAATTTTGCTAATACCAACTAAAGCAATTAATACCAATTAAAACGAATAAGTCACTTGCGCTATGATCGCGTCAATCGCCGGGTAAAGATCTTCATTTGTTAACACACTAGGCGCTTCAAAACCGGCATCACTCGGTGCTTGATGGTAATATTCAAGTCTGAATGATAACTCATGACCATTGTTAACCGTCATGCCATACTTTAAACCTAGTGTGTAAGCTGTCATTTCCCCAATACGATAATCTGCACTGGCAAATTCAGGCCGTTGAAGTTCAAATTTACTTTGCATTAAATAAGGAGCATAAAAGTCTGCGGCACTTTGTTGATAATACCTGAAGTGAGGTTGAATATAACTGCCCCCATCTAGCGGAATTCTAAAGCGAGAATCAATCGTGTGTGATTCAATGTCCCAATCATCCCACATATAGCGATAAGAAATATCTAATACTGTGGTATCAAAATGATACATAGATTGAACATAAGCACTTTGTTTTATTCGCTGATCGGGACGTTGTTCATAAACATAATCTTGTGCTAACCCTTCATTATTAACAATACTCAAGATTTTAAAGGGATCAGTTAAATAACCGTCAACCATAGAGTATGAATAATTGAACTGAATGATCATGCGCCGGTTAATCACTTGAGTAAAACCAAGAAGCATATCAGTTGTGGTTTTATCATCTTCAGTTCCAATACGTGTTTGTGCAAAATCGTCATCCCAACTTGGTGAACTACTATCACCAATTAGCATAGAAGCAAATGGTTTCGGTATACCACCTTCTGGAGTAAAGGTATCTTGAAAATAACTTGCACCAATGGAGAAAGTTGTATTTTTCTGATTAAAATCAATGCCAAGATTGCCATTTATTCCTATTGACAGGTAATCATATTCTTTTGAGATATGCACGCCGGCACTAGCGCTATAATCAGTAGCTATGGGCTGAGTCCATTGAGCGTTTAGTTGTACCCGAGTATCATGAAAAGTATCATCAAGTGGGGTATCTCCTGCTACGACGTCATATTGACCATTACCTGATGGACGAGTAAATGTTTGCACATTAGGTTGTGCTACTGCGCCATTAGCCGAAGCACCAGTTAATGCATCAATCGTTAACTTTAGATTTAAAACCTCTTCGTCTGAAAAGGTTTTTTTAGCATTTAAAATTGCTTCACCTGCTGACACTCTATCCACTTCGGAGTAAAGTAAAAAAGCAGTATCAAATTCCCAGCTATCTTCTTCAGGTGTATCTGCTTGGGCAACGCCTCCAAATAATGCGGTTGTAGCAAGGGTTAACGCTGCTTTGATGTTAATCTTTTGCTCTGTTTTTTTATTCTGTTTTTTATTGGTGGTTAATTGCATCCACAACCTCCACCACCAAAACCCTTACCGCCGCTTGATGCTTCTTTACTAAAATATATATGATCATCTAAAGCATTATCTACTGGAGATGAACTTAGTGACATTTCATCTTTAGCTAATAAATCTCGCTCCCAAGGTTGAACACCTAAACTAGAGCACCCAGAAACAAGTATGCTTGCAATAATGACCAAAATTGTTTGTTTGTTCATAAGGTTCTCACTATTTTTTGCTTTAAGAGTGCTTCAAGCTTTAGTTTGACAAGTTTCTTGTTGTTAACAACTGCTTAATTTCATTTTCATAAGTAGGTATTTTTTTAGTGAAGAACCCCGTATGAGCTTTTTTAATTTGTCCGTCACGACCAATTAAATAACTTGTCGGCATACCTTTTACCTTGTATTTTTTCGCAGTCTGCCCTTTAGGATCATAAATAACACTAAATAACGCGGGATGTTCTTTTAAAAAATCCTCTGCTAAATCATGCTCAGCATCTAAATTAATGCTAATAATGGTAAAGCCCTGTTGTTGATACCTGTTCTGCATATCATTCATCCAAGGAAAAGATTTACGACAAGGCCCACACCAAGAAGCCCAAAAATCCAGATAGATCACATCGCCCTTATGCTGCTCTAACATTTGAGTTAAACCTTCTTGTCCATATAATTTATTGTTATCGGTGGCATAAGCTGTATGAAGTATCAATACAGATAAAACGATCAAACTGGTACAAAAAAAATTAATAAATAGTTTCAAAGCAAAGTTCTTATTATGGTTAATGGATTATTGTAAGCATAAAATATATTTCTTAAGACGTCCTTAAGAAACATAAAACAACTAAATGCTTTGGTGAATTTTAAGATTATCAGTATTTTTAACAACTTGGAAAATAATAACTCACCTTATAACTATTTTTTAATTATCTAGGTAATTTAATATTGATTTTTCCGTCAGAACTGGCAAAGTGTCTGCTCAGCTTAATACTTAGCTGACTACAATTTGTTCCTTACTTTTAACTTAAAGGAGTAGCGCTTCAATGTGTTCGATCTTTGGTATATTAGATATAAAAACAGGTGCTCAAGCACTTCGTCCTCAAGCTTTAGAATATTCTCGTTTATTACGTCACCGTGGTCCTGACTGGTCTGGCATATATAATAGTGACACGGCTATATTAGTGCACGAACGATTATCCATTGTTGATACAGAGCATGGCGCTCAACCTCTTTATAGTATTGATAAAAATAGCACGGATAAAAAAAATGTATTAGCCGTAAATGGTGAAATATATAATCATAAAACTTTAGCAAAAGAACTTAAAAGTGATTATCAATTTCAAACGGGCTCTGATTGTGAAGTGATTTTACCGCTTTATGAAGAGTTTGGCGTTGATTTTGTTGATAAACTTCAAGGTATGTTTGCTTTTATTTTATACAATGAAACTGACAACTCTTACCTTATTGCTCGTGATCATATCGGAATAATTCCACTTTATACAGGCTTCGATGAAGACGGTAACTTTTATGTTGCCTCTGAAATGAAAGCACTTATGCCTATTTGTAAAACGGTAAGTGAATTCCCCCCAGGTCATATTTTAGATAGCCGCGTTGGCGAGTTACAAAAATATTACAAACGTAACTGGCAGGAATATGGCGCGATTAAAGACAACACCACTAGCACTACTAAAATTCGTGAAGCGTTAGAAGAGTCTGTTAAAAGCCATTTAATGACCGATGTACCTTATGGCGTTTTATTGTCGGGTGGCCTAGATTCATCATTAATATCGGCAATAACACAAAAATTTGCTGCTCGTCGTATCGAAGAAAACGATTTAAGTGAAGCTTGGTGGCCTAAAGTCCACTCTTTTGCTTGTGGCCTTGAAGGTTCACCTGATTTAATTGCTGCGCAAACTGTTGCAGACAGTATTGGTACTATTCACCACAGCGTTATTTTCACTGAGCAAGAAGGCATTGATGCCTTGAAAGAAGTGATTTATCACCTAGAAACCTACGATGTAACAACCATCAGAGCATCTACCCCGATGTATTTAATGGCACGTAAAATTAAAGCTATGGGTATTAAAATGGTGCTTTCTGGAGAAGGTGCTGATGAGATATTTGGGGGTTATTTATATTTTCACAAAGCGCCGAATGCACAAGAGTTTCATGAAGAGCTCAACCGTAAGCTCGATAAATTACATATGTTTGATTGCCTGCGTGCTAACAAATCAATGTCAGCTTGGGGTATTGAAGCCCGCGTACCATTTTTAGATAAAAACTTTATGGATGTTGCTATGCGCATCAACCCAGAAGATAAAATGTGTGGTAACGGTAAAATGGAAAAAGCAATTTTACGCTCTTCTTTTGAAGGCTATTTACCAAAAGAGATTTTATGGCGTCAAAAAGAACAATTTTCTGATGGTGTTGGTTATTCTTGGATTGACAGCTTAAAAGTATATATTGAGCAACAAGTTAGCGATCAACAACTTGCTAGTGCTGAGTTTAAATTCCCAATAAATACACCTGATACCAAAGAGGCATATTTTTACCGTAGTATATTCGAAGGACACTTTCCACTT